>Ga0209710_1000407_pt1 | contig 41813 bp, 42 predicted proteins | sample ArcticOcean_MG_C_5_FD_187436 | JGI IMG/M metagenome (GOLD analysis project Ga0209710, IMG submission 187436) | Marine microbial communities from western Arctic Ocean - ArcticOcean_MG_CB4_138 (SPAdes) (version 2) | ecosystem: Environmental > Aquatic > Marine > Oceanic | place: Arctic Ocean...
TCGGTTATGTTTTTGGTAGTCAAAGAGACATTAGATATTTAGCGGCAAGAAATGGATGGTTAACGGTATTTCCTGATTTCAATCAACAATACACGGAAGTTACCAACAAAAATTTAACTTTTTCGGCAAATTTAACTCCTATAAGAGATCTGAAAATAGATTTAACTGCAGGGAGAACATATTCTGAAAATCTAACAGAAAATTTCAATACTATAGATGAAAATGGTGATGGATTTAGTGATGATTATAATCCTCTAATCCAAAATACTTTAGGGAATTTCAATATCTCGACTGTACTTATTAAAACAGCATTCTCTACAAGTGATGAAAATAGTTCAGATACATTTGAGGCGTTTAGGGAAAACCGTTTAATTATAGCAAGAAGATTGGCTTTAGATGCTGGAATTGATTTTTCTAACCCTAATAACTTCGAAAATGGAGACTTAACTAGCTTTCCGTTAGGTTACGGAAAAACTAATCAATCAGTTTTATTACCAGCATTTTTATCAGCCTACAGTGGGGCTGACCCGTCTAGTTCTAATATGGGTGCATTTCGAAATGTTCCTATTCCTAACTGGACTTTAAAATACACTGGCCTAATGAAGTTAAAGTGGTTCAAAAAGAACTTTAAAAGACTTTCAATCTCACATGGTTATAATGCGATGTATACTATAAATCAATTCAGGTCTAATCTAGATTATAGCGCTGGAAACCCTGATTTGGAGTTTAGCTCTCAAAATCCAAATGTGTTAGACCAATCTAATAATTATAAAAATGAATTTTTATATAGTAACATCAATTTGATGGAACAATTCAGTCCATTATTTAAGTTAGATTTTGAAATGAAAAATTCAGTAAAGATTTTGGCTGAAGTTAAAAAAGACAGATTATTGTCTTTAAGTTTTGATAACAATCTATTAACTGAAATACAAGGAAATGAATATATTTTTGGATTTGGATATAGGGTAAAAGACCTAAAAATAAATTCTAGTTTAGCGGGAGCTAATCAAATTATAAAAAGTGATTTAAACATGAAATTAGACCTTTCTGTTAGGAATAATAAAACAATTATTAGATATTTGGACTTAGATAATAATCAAGTAACATCTGGTCAAACAATATGGAATTTTAAATATTCTGCAGATTATGATTTTAGCAGGAATTTAACTGGTATATTTTATTTTGATTATTCTTTTTCAGAATATGCTATATCAACAGCATTTCCACAAACAACGATAAGATCAGGATTTACTATGAGATATAATTTTGGTAATTAATTTAATATATATAATAAATGAGCACACCTTTAAATTTAAAATACACTAAAGATCACGAATGGGTATTAATTGAAAATGATATTGCGATCATTGGAATTACAGATTTTGCTCAAGGTGAACTAGGAGATATAGTTTATGTTGAAGTCGATACTGTCGGTGAGAAATTTGAAGCAGAAGAGGTTTTTGGATCTGTGGAAGCGGTAAAGACGGTTTCTGATTTATTTTTGCCACTATCTGGTGAAATTATTGAATTTAATGATTTGCTTGAAAGTGAACCAGAAAAAGTAAATGATGATCCATATGGTGACGGTTGGCTGATAAAAGTCCAAATTAGTAATGCTTCTCAGGTTGAAAGTTTAATGTCTGCTGAAGAATATAAAGAGATGATTGGTGAGTAAGATTAATTTAATTTTCGCATTAGTATACAGTGCTTTAATTATTTTCTTAGGCCTGTCAGAGTCTCAGACCATTAGAGTTGAAGGTCTTCAATTGAATGATAAATTAGCTCATTTTATTTCATTTTTACTTTTTACTTTTTTATGGAAAAATTCTTTCAATTATTTTTTTGAAAAAAAAGCATTATTCTATTTGTTTATTTTTGCTTTGATCTTTAGTATTTTTATTGAATTCGGACAAAAATATTTAACACTTTCAAGAAATGCTGAATTATTAGACATTGTATTTAATTTACTAGGAATTCTATTAGCATACATATATTTTAGTTTAAAAGAAAGAAAGATTTAAAATTATAATCACTTGTTTTTTATTCAAATAATTGGTTATTTTACCAAACCACAATCAAAAAAATAAAATATGGAGTCTAAAAAAAATCCAAAAGCAGATATTACTAGAAATGCTTCACTGTATTTTGCACTAGGATTAGCTTTGATGGTGTTTTTATCTTACACAACTATCAACTGGAAAGTATATGATAAATCTGCTATTGATATTGGTACTGTAAACATGGATGAGCTTGATGATGAGGAAATACCTTTACTTGAGCAGGTTGTGCCACCACCACCACCACCACCACCACCAGCAGCTCCTGAAGTTATTGAGGTTGTAGAAGATGAAGAAGAGGTTGAGGAAACGGTTATAGAGTCTACAGAAACTGATCAGGAAGAAGAAATAGAAATAGAAGACCTTGAAATTGATGAGGTTGAAGAAGATATTGAAGTTCCTTTTGCTGTTATTGAAAATGTTCCAATTTTTCCAGGTTGTGATAAAGGGAATAACGCAGAGAGAAGAAAATGTATGTCTCAGAAAATAACAAAATTCGTTCAAAGAAAATTTAATACCGATCTAGCTGGAGACTTAGGTCTTTCAGGTAGACAAAGAATCAATGTTATTTTTAAAATTGATAAAAATGGAGATGTAGTTGGGGTTAGAGCAAGAGCTCCACACCCAAGATTAGAAAAAGAAGCAGCTAGGGTAATTAATTTATTACCTAAGATGAAGCCTGGTAAACAAAGAGGAAAAGCAGTAATTGTCCCATATTCATTGCCTATAATTTTCCAAGTCCAGGATTAGCACTCCTTTTTTTAAATTTATTATAATTTGACCCATAGAATTTATTTATAAAGGGTGAAGCAATAATTAATTAATTAGGATTGTCCTTATTGTAATTTAGACCTATCTTTGCATCGATATTTTTAGACATAAATAAGTGCAAAAAAATAAATTTACATTTAGTTCCTTTATAGAAATCACTAAGCTTCGACTTTCTGTAAGCGTTGTCTTTTCATCCGTAATTAGTTATTTAATTGGGATGAATGAATTTGATTTTAAAACATTTTCCTATTTAATTTTTGGCGGACTGTTGATGGTCAGTGCTTCAAATATTTTCAATCAGGTTATAGAAAGAGATTTAGACGCTTTAATGCAAAGAACTAAAGGAAGACCTTTGCCTACCGGTCAAATATCAGTAAATGGAGCTCTATTATTGGGGTTTAGTTTTGTTATCCTTGGATTAACCTTGCTGTATTTAATTAATCCTCTTTGTGCTATGTTAGGGGCAATATCCATTTTTATTTACGCATGTGTATATACTCCTTTAAAGTTAATCACACCTCTTTCTGTATTTATTGGAGCCATTCCAGGGGCAATCCCATTTATGCTTGGTTGGGTAGCTGCTACTAATGAGATTGGTATAGAAGCAATCGCACTATTTTTAATGCAGTTTTTCTGGCAATTTCCACATTTTTGGGCAATTGCATGGTGGCAAAATGATGAATATGAAAAAGCTGGATTTAAAATGTTGCCAACTGGAAAAAAAGATAAGTCAACTACTTTTCAGATAATTTTTTATTCTTTTTGGGCAATAATTATGTCTATAGTACCATATTTTAATTTTACTGGAGATCTTTCTCTTTCCGTTTATGGCTTAGTATTAGTTCTTATTCTAGGATTATTTTTATTATTTTATTCTTTCAAACTATTCAAGGAAAGTACCACGCAAAACGCAAAAATTTTAATGTACGTCAGTATTCTATATTTAACATTAGTACAAATAGTATATTTAATCGATAATTTATATTAATTCAAAATGGATTTAACACAAGGGTCAAACACAACAAAAAATAATAGAGCAAAAAAAATGATGCTTTGGTTTGGAATAGCATCTTTAATCATGTCTTTTGGAGGCTTAACTAGTGCTTTTGTTGCTAGTAAGACAAGAGTAGACTGGGTTTCAGATCTTATACTTCCTACTGCGTTTACCGCAAGCTTAATTATAATAATTTTAAGTAGTATATTTTTGTACTCGTCCAAGCTTGCGCTAAAAAAGAATGACTTTAAAAAAAGCGTCCTACTATTCTTTTTAGCTATAATTAGTGCAGCAACATTTGTTTCGTTACAGTTTTATGGATTCTCACAATTAATTGAATCAGGGAATTATTTTACAGGCCCTACTAGTAATGTAACTTCCTCTTTCGTTTTTCTAATTGCTTTTTTTCACTTGCTACATGCATTGGTCGGATTACTGTGTTTGATAGTTGTTTTTATAATGCTTTTAAATAACAAATACCAAAGTAATAACATGCTAGGGTTTGAACTAGCGGCTAACTTTTGGCATTTTGTTGATGTTTTATGGATTTACTTGTTTTTATTTTTAGTTTTCTTCATATAAATTAATTATTTTTGTACCGTTTTTAATATAAATCAAATTTATGAGTTCTACAGTATCTACATCAAGTCAAGGCGAAGTTTGGGCAGGAGGTAATAAGCCTATGAAAGCTAGTTACGGAAAATTAATGATGTGGTTTTTTATTGTATCAGATGCTTTAACTTTTTCAGGTTTTTTAGCTGCTTATGGTTTTTCAAGATTTAAATTTATTAATTCTTGGCCTATTGCAGATGAGGTTTTTACTCACGTTCCATTTTTACATGGTCAAGAGCTTCCAATGATCTATGTAGCGTTCATGACATTTGTTTTAATTATGTCTTCAGTTACTATGGTACTTGCAGTTGATGCTGGTCATCACATGAAAAAAGCGAAAGTAACTTTCTATATGTTTCTTACAATTATTGGTGGAGTAATATTTGTTGGTTCTCAAGCTTGGGAATGGGCAACTTTTATTAAAGGAGATTTTGGTGCTGTAAAAACTCATGGTGGAAACATAATTCAGTTCGTTGATGCTGACTCTAACCATAGGGTCGCATTAAAAGATTTTGCTCACTCTATCCCTACTGAAAGAGTGCAGCACGAAAATAAAAATGGTATTTTGTATATGTCTGAACCTGCTTTAACATCCTACTCATTAGAAGAGGTGATAGAAGGTTTTGAATCATCTCCAAATATTGTCATAAGAACTCAAATCATAAAAGATAACGAGAAGACTGTTTTATCGCGAGAAGAATCTCTAAGGATGTTAAAAGAAAATGGATCTTATGTAGTTGAAGGGGCGAATTTAAAAGACAACGAATATGGATCTCCTCTTTTTGCGGATTTCTTTTTCTTTATAACAGGTTTTCATGGTTTTCACGTTTTTTCAGGTATAATTTTAAATATCATCGTATTTTTTAATGTTATTGTAGGTACTTATGAAAAAAGAGGGAGTTATGAAATGGTTGAAAAGGTTGGACTGTATTGGCATTTTGTTGATTTAGTTTGGGTATTTGTATTTACATTTTTCTATTTAGTTTAATTATATATTATTGATATGGCGGATGCGCATAATTTAGAAATTTTTAGAGGTTTAATTAAATTCAAATCTAATACACAGAAGATTTGGGGTGTATTGATCTTGCTTTCAATTGTTACTACAGTTGAAGTAGTTTTAGGTATTATCAAACCTGAGTTTATGATGGAAAGCTTTTTAAGCATGAAAATTCTAAACTGGGTATTTATAATTTTAACTATAGTTAAAGCTTATTACATAACATGGGACTTTATGCACATGAGAGATGAAACGCCAAGTCTTAGAAGGGTTGTTGTGTGGACTGCAATTTTCCTGATTTGTTACTTATTATGGATATTAATTCAAGAAGCTGGGTATATATTTAACACTTATGATCAAGGTTATATTAAAAGAGATTTTTAATAGCCTTTTACACCTAGTTTCTTCTTATACACATTAAATGAATTCAAGCCCTTTAAAAAAATGGTTTATTCTGGGAGTTTTGTTTTTTCTTCCTGTAATTTTCCTGTTATTTTTATACCCATCTACACACAATTATAATTCTCTAGATGTGGTTCAAACCAACATCAATGATGTTGATTCATTTACCTACATAGATAAGAATAAGAGACTTTTAAAAGACAACATTACTGTTCTAGCATTTTTGGGTGATAACCCTATGGATAACCTAACGGTTGCATTAAACCTTAAGGAGCTTGTTTATGATAAGTTTAAGGGCTTTAAAAAGTTTCAAATGCTAATGGTTGTTCCTAACGGATCAGAGGATCAAGTAAATAATTTATTACAAGAATTGTATGCATATGATGAATTAAAATATTGGGGCTTTGCATTTGGCACAAATGACCAAATTAACTATTTGTACGAATCCCTTAAATCAACAAATGAGTTAAGTAATAACCTATCGTCTACTAATGTGTTTATCGTTGATAAAGATTTAAATCAAAGAGGAAGAATAGATGATAGAAAAGAATCTGAGATTGAAAAAGGAGTAGAAGTCTTCGGGTTGAGTTCATATAATTCTACTAAAGTTTCACAAATAAAAAATAAGATGAATGATGATCTTAGAATTTTATTTACTGAGTATAGACAAAAAAGAAAAGGGAATTATGACTCAAACGATAGAAGAAATGAAAATATAGAAAAACCATGAGAAAAAGAGATAACTCATACATTGGGATTTCATTTATAATATTAGTTTTTGGAATAATTTTTATCCCAAGAATTATTGATAGACTAAACAATAAGGATATTGTGAGAGACGAAAGCAGGAGTGGGTCTGTTAATTATACTGAAAACGTTTCTGATTTGATGTATTTAGAAATTAATGGTGAGCGAAAAAAAGTTCCGAATTTCGCTTTTACTAATCAAGCTGGTGAGTTAATCACAAATGACGATTATAAAGGAAAAGTTTATGTGGTTGAATTCTTTTTTACTACATGCCCAACTATTTGTCCAATAATGAATTATAACTTAGTGGAAATTCAAAACACATTTAATGAGTTTGATAATCTAGGGTTTGCCTCTTTTACAATAAACCCTACATACGATACTGTTGAGGTTTTAAGTGATTACGCTAATCAATATGGAATTACAAATCAGAATTGGAATCTTTTAACAGGGGATAAAGAGGAGATCTATAATCTTGCAAATAATGGATTTAACTTATATACTGCTCAGGAAGATTCTGCAGCAGGTGGGTTTGAGCATTCTGGTAATTTTGCTTTAATTGATAAAGAAGGATACATTAGATGTAGATCAGATAAGTTTGGAAATCCATTAATATACTACAAAGGAGCTATTGACTTTAAAGAAAAAGTGGATAGTGATGGAGAAGCGGAAGAAATTTCAATCCTAAAAGAAGACATATTAAAATTATTAAAATAACACTCATGCAAAAACCAATTAAATACAATAAGTTAATAGTTCTAGTTTCTATTTTGATTCCAGTTGTTGTTGCTATATTGTTTACGGTTAAATTACCTAATGTTGAGCCGTTATCATTTTTGCCTCCAATATATGCATCGATAAATGCTATGACTGCTTTATTACTCATTTCTGCATTAGTTGCAATTAAAAATAAAAAAAGAAAGCTACATTCACTTTTAATGAAATTTGCTATTGGTTTATCTTTAGTATTTCTTGTGATGTACGTAGCATATCATATGACAAGTGAATCTACTGCTTTTGGTGGTGAAGGAACAATTAGATATATTTATTTTACTATTCTTATTTCTCATATCCTTTTATCAATTACTGTAATTCCATTTGTATTGGTTACTTATGTTAGAGCAATTACAAATGATATAGAAGCGCATAAAAAAATTGCTAAAATCACCTTTCCTTTATGGCTTTACGTTGCTGTTACTGGAGTTGTAGTTTATATAATGATTTCACCGTATTACTAAATATGAAATTTAAATTTACACTTTTTATTATTTTATTTTTTATTACCGACGCTATGCTGGGGCAGTGCGCTATGTGTAGGGCCGTGCTAGAAAGTGAAGAAGGCCAAGCTTCTGCAAAAGGGATAAATGACGGGATAGTATATCTAATGGCTATTCCATATATAGTAGTTGCTACTATTTCCTTTATTATTTACAGAAAATTTAAGAAATAATTTTTTAAAAATAATTATCCTAATACATCCTGTTCTATAACAAAGTATGGATTAAAAAGATTTGAAGAATTTTTTTAAGACGCTTATGTCTTTAAGAAAATAAATAGATCTTTAAGTGTATTAACTAGTACTTTGTTTTGCATAGTACCTAAATTTATATATATTTGCTTCAATTATTATTAATCAAATTATGAAATCATGAACAAAACATTCCTAATATTGGTATTTATTTCTTTAACATTTTCTTCTTGTACAATGGAGATAAAACCAACAGTTACAATTGACAACCACATAAAATTGACTATAGATGGAGAAAACTTAGATGGAGCACAAGGGGAGTGGATTATTACAACTGAAGATAAGAAGGAAAATGGAAAAGATATAATTGTAATAACGATTGAAAAAAATAAACTTGATTAATTTAAAATCTACATGAAAAAATCATTATTAGTTTTAATATTTAGTTCCTTATTGTTTAGTTCTTGTACTGCATCTTGCACTACAGATAGTACAAAAAAGAACCCAGACGCAAAAAATGGAATAGAAATAACCATAGAAAATAATTAAATATTATAATGAAGTTAGATAATACAAAAGCACAGATGCGTAAGGGAATTCTTGAACTTTGTATTTTGTCAATACTCAGTAAAGATTCCAAATACTCTTCTGAAATTCTAATGACCCTAAAAGAGTCTAAGCTAATTGTAGTAGAGGGTACCATATACCCTTTACTCACAAGATTGAAAAACACTAATCTATTAGAATACAAATGGAAAGAATCTAAAAATGGTCCTCCACGTAAATATTATAATATTACAACTGAGGGAAAAGATTTTTTAAAGGACCTTAATGAATCATGGCTAGAGTTATCTAATGCTGTTACAAAAATTAGAAATAAATAAATATGAATACTATAAAAGACATACATCTTTCTCACGTGAAATTTACACTAGACGATGAGGCTTACAACATTCTTAAAGCTTATTTAAATAAATTATCTGTTGCATTTAGCTCTAATGCAAGTAAAGATGAAATATTAGAGGATATAGAGTCTCATATAGCAGAATTATTTTCTAAAAACAACACTGTCAATCAAGTAATTTCTGTATCTGAAGTAAATAAAGCTATTGAGGTTTTGGGAACTCCTGAGGAATTAGCTGAAGATGAAACTGAAGCCCAGTCACATTCAAAAAACAGTAATACTAATAAAAAATTATTTAGGGATATAGATAATAGTTATGTTGGTGGAGTTGCTAGTGGATTATCTCATTATTTTGGAATATCCCCTGCATGGATTAGAGTTTTATTTATTTTATTTTTCTTTCTCCCTATTCCATTTACGACTTTAGCTTATATAATTTTATGGGTAGTTGTCCCTGCTGCTAAAACTAGTGGTGATAAAATTAGAATGACCGGAGAAGCTGTAAGTGTAGCTTCCATTAAAAAAAAAGTTGAGAGCGTATTACCGGAGATTGAAAAAGAAATCCTGAATTTTGATAAAGAATATGCAAACGGCTTATGGGAAAAAGTAAAGTATTATTTAAAAAAAACAATTAATTTTTTGCTAGTTACTTCCTCTAAACTATTAAAAATAATTTCAATTATTTTTGGTTATATTTTAATGTTTTACTCATTTATAGGAGGTTTTATTACATCTTTAATTGTTTTGTTTTTAGGTAGTATAAACTCTGCAATTACAAATTCTACTTCGTCTGAAATTGTAATTAATGGTACTACAATCTATGAGATAAATGATTTTTTGAGATTTGACATTTTGGATGTTGTCAGTTCAATTGGCGTGATTTCAATATTGTTATTTGGATTATTGATTTTAATTCCTTGTATTATTTTATTTATTATTGGTTTAAAGTTAGCTTTTAGAAATAGTTATGTGATAAATAAAATAACCATGTACATTTTAGCATCTATATGGGTTATATCTTTCATGTATTTTTCCTACCAGATTGGAGTTGAATTAATTACAGATAATTTTCCCTATTAATTTATGAAGTATTTAACAAAAAACTAAAGAGTAGTAATTATTATGAATAAAATAGTATACATTATTTTTAATTTCTTTTTTATCTCAGTATTCTCAACTGATAATCAGAATTTAAAAAAAACATATTATCCAATTGAAATTAATTCTACTGATGCTCCAAAAATAGATGGATTAATAGATGACTCTATATGGTCTAAAGCGCAATGGGAAAATGGATTTGTTGAACTAGAGCCAAATGAAAATACTATTCCTAGTTATGATACAAGTTTTAAAATCTTATATGATAAAAAACATCTATATATAGCGATAAAAGCAATAGATTCATTACCAGACCAAATAGTTAATAGACTCTCTAGAAGAGATCAGTTTGATGGGGATAAATTAATGGTTGCAATTGATAGTTATCATGATTTAAGAACAGCATATATGTTTGGTGTTTCCGTGGCGGGAGTTAAAATGGATATGATAGCATCTGATAATGGGCAAGATGAAGATATCAGCTGGGATCCAATATGGGATGTTAAAACCCATATCGATAAGGAAGCTTGGTATGCGGAATATAAAATTCCATTTAACCAAGTTAGGTTTGATAATTCAGAAAACAATGTTTGGGGATTCAATATAATGAGGGAAATCTTTAGAGAGAACGAGAAGTCTGTCTGGAATAGAGTACCTGCAGACTCCCCTGGATGGGTAAGTGAAAGCGGAGAATTAAAAGGCCTAAATAATATAAGTAATGAAAAGCAAATTGATATAAGACCTTTTTTAACCTCAAAGTTAGACACCTATGAAAAGCAATTAGGAAACCCATATAAAGATGGAAATGATTTCACTTTAAATGCAGGTTTAGATGCTAAATTTGGGATCACTAATAATTTAACTTTAGACATAACTATCAACCCTGATTTTGGTCAGATAGAGGCTGATCCTTCACAAATTTCATTAGATGGATTTGAAATTTTTTTAGAGGAAAGAAGACCGTTTTTTGTAGAAAGTAAAAACATATTTAACTACAGATTAACTAATAGAGATAATTTATTTTTTTCAAGAAGACTAGGAAGAGCTCCTCAAGGTAGACCAAATACAATACAAGGGGAGTATTATGATCAGCCCACAATAACTAAAATTCTGGGTGCAGCAAAATTTTCAGGAAAAACTAATAATGGCTGGTCTATAGGAATATTAGAAAGTATTACTTCAAATGAATATGCTAAGATCAGCAATGATCTTGAGAATAGAAGAGACAAAGTTGAGCCAATGACTAATTATTTTGTAGGTAGAATTCAAAAAGATTTTAATGAAAATTCATCTTTAGGAGGAATATTTACTTCAACTAATAGATCAAAATTATCCGATAATTTGAATTTTTTACATAAATCAGCATATAGTGCTGGAGTTGATTTTAAGCATCAATGGAGAAATAAAAAATATTTTATTGACAGTAAAATTGTTATTAGTAAAGTAAACGGAAGTCGAGAGTCAATCCTTAGCACACAAACCTCCATCACACATTTATTCCAAAGAATAGATGCTTCACATATAGATGTTGATCCTACAAAAACTTCATTAACCGGTACAAATGGTATCATAGATATTGGAAAACAATCTGAAGGGAATTGGACATACGGAGCAGGTTTTAATTGGTATTCCCCTGAATTAGAAATTAATGATATAGGTTATTTGAGACAAGCTGATTTAAAAATGCAAACTTCATTTATAGGTTATAAAACTCTCAAATCAATAGGAAAGCTTAGGTCTTTTAGAGGAACTTTTGAACAGTTTACGACATATGATTTTGAAGGAAACCATAATAGAACTCAATATAGTTTTGATTCATCTCTGACGCTTAATAATAACATGAGCTTCAATATGGGAGTAACTCACAAGCCAAGAATTTTTATAAACACTTACTTGCAAGGCGGACCAAGGTTTAGGTATTCTGAAGAGAACTATATATTTGTAAATTTCAGAACTGATCATCGTAAAAAATTTAGATTTGGTATTGGTAGTGTTTATAGTCAGGCTAAGGAAAATAATTTTTCACTATTTAGAACTGATCTTACATTTAGTTACCAACCAAATAGTTCCTTATCCTTATCAATTCAGCCAAGTTATTCAAATCATCCAAATCAAACACAATACGTTACAACATTAAATCTTAATCAAGCCCCTAGGTATATACTTGGTAGGCTTGATAATGAAATTTTAAGTGCTTCTATTAGGTTGGATTATATATTAAACCCTAGCTTGTCTATTCAGTACTATGGACAGCCTTTTATTTTCAAGGCTACATATGACCAATTTAAATATGTCACAAACCCTATCGCTGATAAATTAGAGGATAGATTTAATAAGTTTGAAAATAATCAACTAGAATATACTAATAGCATTTATTCTGTTGATGAAGACTTAGATAGCGTTATAGATTATAGTTTCAATAACCCTAATTTTTCAACAGTTCAATTTAAATCAAACCTAGTTCTCAAGTGGGAATATCAACCTGGATCTGAGTTGTATTTTATATGGGCTCAAGGAATAAATTCTTATATAGAAAATACAGAAAATTTGATTGAAGGTTTGGGAGTAGGATTGAAAGATAAAAAACCTAATAATACTTTTTTAATTAAGGCAACGTATAGGTTATAATACTTGACAAATGAATTGTTCAACAAAAAAACAATTAATTAGCAAATAATTAACATAATGTTGGGATGTTATTTTTATTAAAAAATGGAAATTTGTATAAATATATTGACTTATGCTAGAAATTAAAAACTTAAATAAATCCTATAAAATGGGGGACTCAAGTCTTCATGTTTTAAAGGGTATAGATTTATATGCTAAAAGTGGTGAAATGGTAGCTATCATGGGTTCTTCTGGATCTGGAAAATCTACCTTATTAAATATTATCGGAATTTTAGATGAAGCGGATTCGGGTGATTATATTTTAGACGGAGTTGAAATTAAAAATCTTAATGAGAAAAAAGCAGCTAATTATAGAAATCAATTTTTAGGATTTGTATTTCAGTCCTTTAACTTAATAAACTATAAAAATGCAATGGAAAATGTTGCACTACCCTTATATTATCAAGGTTTGAAGAGAAAAGAAAGACAAGAAAAAGCAATGTTTCATTTAGAGAAAGTAGGTTTAGCGGATTGGGCTAAACATTTACCTAGTGAACTTTCAGGTGGTCAAAAACAAAGAGTTGCAATAGCTAGAGCTCTTGCTTCTGAGCCTAAATTATTATTAGCTGATGAGCCAACAGGAGCATTAGATACAACAACTTCAAGTGAAATAATGCAATTTTTACAACAATTAAATGATGAAGGAAAAACTATTTTATTAGTGACTCATGAAGAGGATATTGCACAAATGTGTAAAAGAATTGTTAGACTAAGAGATGGTGTTATAATTGAAGATACCAAAATTAAACAAGTAAGAGTATAAGATATGTTTGATTTAGACCTTTGGCGAGAAATATTTCAGAGTATAAGCAAAAATAAGCTTCGTACTCTACTGTCTGGTGGAACAGTAATTTTTGCCATAATGCTTTTTGCAATTTTATTTGGACTTGCAAATGGACTTCAAAATACCTTTAATGAAGGAATGGGTGGGGATGCTGAAAATACTATTTTCATTAATTCTGGTAGAACCGCTAAAGCAGGTAAAGGAAATCAAGTTGGAAGAAGAATACAATTTGATAATGCACTTCTTTCCACTTTAAAAGATGAGTTTAAAGAGGATATAGAATTTATAACAGCAAGAGTTAATAAAAATGTAACTGCATCTTATAAAGGAGAAAAAAACAACTACACTTTAAGAGCAGTAAATCCAGACCATCAGTTTATTGAGAAATCTGAACTAATTAGTGGGAGATTTATTAATCAAAGAGATTTACAGCAGTCCACTAAAGTAATAGTAATTGGTAGGTTAGTAAAAGAAGATCTTTTCAAAACACAAAAAGTGTTGGGCGAGTATATTGATCTTAATAATATTCAATATAAAGTTGTGGGAGTTTATCAAGATATTGGAGATGATAACGAAGAAAGAATTATTTATATGCCCTTAACAACTGCTCAAAGAATTTATGGAAATAACGACTATATTGATCAAATTAACTTAACATATAATCTAAATATGGGACTGGATAATGCAATCGCATTAGGAATCAATATTGAAAAAAGAATAAAAAAAATATTTAATATTGAACCCTCAGACCAAAGAGCTGTACGTTTAAGAAATAGAGCAACATCGGCTAATCAAATTAATCAATTTAATGCCATTTTAGCCATTTTAGTCTTAATAATTGGATTAGGAACACTAATTGCAGGTATTGTAGGTATTAGTAATATTATGATTTTTATTGTGAAAGAAAGAACGAAAGAAATTGGAATAAGAAAAGCGCTTGGAGCTCCGCCGAGCTCTATAGTATCTATAATAATAATAGAATCAGTGATGATTACTTCAATATCTGGTTATTTAGGATTAGTACTTGGAATTGGAATTTTGGAAGCTTATGGCCCATCGCTCGATAAATATTTTATTACAGACCCGAGTGTAAGTACCTTTTTGGTAGCTATGGCTACTTTAACTCTAATTACAGCTGGTTTTATCGCTGCTTGGTTGCCAGCTAAAAAAGCATCAAAAATTAAACCAATAATAGCTTTAAGAGACGAATAATATGTTTAAATTTTTATTTGATATAGATACATGGCAAGAAGTTTCTGACAGTCTAACCAAAAATAAGGTTAGAACTGTGATTACTATGATTGGTGTTTGGTGGGGTATATTACTTCTTATAGGATTACTAGGATCTGCAAGAGGAATTGAAAATAAATTTAATTCTGAATTTGGAGACTTTGCCACGAATAGTGTATTTATTTGGGCACAATCGACTAGTAGACCATTTAAAGGATTTCAAGAAGGTAGAAGACCAAGATTAAAATTTTCTCAATTAGATAATATAAGAAATAATGTACCAGGTATTGAATTAGTTGTTCCTAGAAATCAGAATCAAGCCCAAGTGGTTAGAAAATTTTTATCTGGTAATTTTGGAGTTAGTGGAGATTTTCCAATTTTAGATAAAATTCAAAAAAAGAACTTAATTAGCGGTAGATGGATTAATCAAAATGATATTGATTTAAACAAGAAAATTGTAGTTATCAATGATGATGTTTATAAGCAAATCTTTGAAAAAGATGAAAATGCTATTGGAGAATACATAACTATTAATAATATAAACTTCAAAGTAGTTGGTGTATTTAAGCAAGGGAATTTTGATTTTGGAGGAGCAATGCATATTCCCTTTACCACTTTTCAACAAATTTATAACCAGGGCGATAATATTGGCTGGCTAACTATTACAGGTAAACCTGAATATAGCATTAAACAGATAGAGAATGATGCTAAGTTAATTCTTAGAAATATGAATCAAATTCACCCCAAAGATAACAGAGCTTTTGGTAGTTTTAATTTAGGAGAAAGGTTTGAGCAATTTAAAGGGTTTTTAACTGGAATGCAGTTTTTAACATGGTTTGTGGGGATTGCTACATTAATAGCTGGAGTTTTTGCAATTGGAAACATATTGCTTATTACAGTAAAAGAACGAACGAAAGAAATTGGAATTAGACGAGCCCTTGGAGCAACTCCATTTGAAATTAAAAGACAAATAGTTTTGGAAGCTGTGTTTCTTACTATTATTGCAGGAATATTTGGAATTATTTCTGGAGGATGGATTTTAATAGCATTAGATAGCTTTTTTGGACAAGGAGCTGAAGCAACATTAGTCAATCCATCTGTATCCATACTTATAGTGTTTATATCACTAATTATACTAGTGATATTTGGAACACTTATAGGTTTAATACCAGCTGGTAGAGCTACAAGTATTAAACCAATTGAAGCATTAAGAGAAGAATAATTTTTTAAAAATAAAATAGAATGAATAAACCAACTAGAATTACTTTAATTGCTGCTACGTTAGTCGCACTACTTTTTGTATTAAAATACTTTAACGATGCAAATTCTGAATCAATTATTGACTATGACACTCAGACTCCATTTTATACTTCATTAAACACTAATGTTGTTGCCACTGGAAAATTAAATCCTGAAGATGAGATTGAGTTAAAACCTCAAGTAACTGGCATTGTAGATATGATTTATGTTGAAGAAGGAGACATGATACAAAAGGGAGATTTAATTGCTAAAATAAGAGTTGTTCCAAATGAGCAAAGTTTAGTTAGCGCAAATAGTAGAATCAACTCCTCCAAGTTATCGTTTGACAATTCAAAGAGACTATTCGATAGAAGTAAAGAGTTGTTTAGCAAAGGAGTTATCTCAAAACAAGACTTTGAAAATGCGGAATTATCTTTAAATCAAGCACGAGAGTCTTTGACACAAGCAGAGAATGATTTTAAAATAATTAAACAAGGCTCGCTTTCTGGAGGTGGTTCGGCAAACACAAATATAATAGCTCAAATTTCTGGTACTATTTTAGAAATTCCAGTTAGAGAAGGAAATCAAGTAATTGAAAGTAATAACTTTAATGCTGGTACTACGATAGCAACTGTAGCTGACATGAGTATTATGATTTTCGAAGGGCAAGTTGATGAAGCAGAAGTTGGAAAATTAGAGGAAGGTAAAGATATTAAGGTTGTTCTTGGTGCTTTAGGAGAAGAAGAGTTTCCGTCTAAATTAACTTTTGTTGCTCCAAAAGGAATTGAAGCAAATGGAGCTGTACAATTTAAAATTAAAGCTTCTGTTGAAATTCCAACTTCTAAAGTTAGAGCTGGCTATAGCGCTAATGCAATAATAGAAATTGAAAATACAGAAAACTCTTTATGTATTAAAGAATCTTTAATTCAGTTTAACAGGTTTACTGAAAAACCATTTGTAGAAATTCTAAATGATGACGGAGTATTTGTTAAAAAAGATATCACCATTGGTATTTCTGACGGAATAAGTGTTGAAGTGTTAGAAGGAATCAAGGAAGATGATAAAATTAAAGTTTGGAATAAAGTTTTAGAAGAAGATGAAGGTGGTGACGACGAAACTAGACCTAACTCTAATGATTAATATTAATTAATAAAGATTATGAAATATATATATATAATAGTAGTAAGTGTATTATCTATTACAACTTCTATAAGTCAAGAAAAGTTTTGGGATCTGCAAGAGTGCGTTGATTACGCATTAGAAAATAACATTTCCATTTTACAGGCTCAAAATACAATTCTTTCCAATGATCAAGATATAATTGCATCTAAGGGGAATTTTTTACCATCGCTTAGTTCTAACTTAAATCAGTCAATGAGTTTAGGTACTGTTGAGCTATACCCAGGAAGCTTTGCAGATAGAAGGTTTAATTCTTCTAGTTTGGGGTTAAATTTATCTCAAACTGTTTTTAACGGTTTTAGAAACCTAAATATTCTAAAACAATCTAAAATAGCTTTAGAAAGAAGTGAAAATGAGTTAAACAAGATTAAGGATGATGTTTCTCTTAATGTTGCTAATTATTATTTAAATATATTGTTTAATAAAGAAAACCTAGCTCTAGCTAAATCTCAGTACGAGTTCTCATACAAGCAATTAAAACAGGTGGAAAGTTTAGTTAACGCAGGAGTCCAACCACAAGCAAACATTATTGATGCTGAAGCTACTCTTAGTCTAGATGAACAAAACTTAACAACTGCTCAAAATAACTATAGACTTGCATTATTGAATTTAACTCAGTTGTTGCAAATTCCATTAGAAGGTTTTAATGTCGTTGCAATTGACGTTGAAGCCCCTTCTGAGAGTCTTTTATATACAGATATTAAACCTATTATCAATTATGCTTTAGAAAATAGAAATGAAATAAAGGTTGCTAATAATAATATTGACTTAGCTAAATTTAGTACTAAAATTTCTGAAAGTTCTTATCTACCAAGTGTTTCATTTGGTTACGGTTTTAATGCAAGTGCAAATTTTTCAAATTTATCTTCAAGTAACTCTTTTTTTCAACAAATCAATGATAATAAAGGGCATAGTCTTAACATGAATATCAGTGTTCCTATTTTTTCTAGGAATCAAATAAAAACTAATGTAGCTAAATCAAAAATTCAAGAAGATAATTCTGATTTAGGATTAATTCAAGCTCAGCTAAATGTTGAGGCTACAGTTCAAAGAGCATTTACAGATGCAAAAGCAGCACTTAAGTCTTATCAAGCTGCCAAAAAATCATTGCAATCACAAGAGCTGGCTTTTGAAAACTCACAGCAAAGATATCAGTTAGGTACAATTAATACTATTGATTTAGAGCAAGTGAGAATTAGATTGTTGAACGCTGAATCATCGCTTATTAATTCGAAGTATGATTTTATTTTTAAAACCAAGGTTTTAGATTTTTATATGGGTAAATAACTGAACGTTGAATTATATATTAAACATAGAAACCTCTACAACAAACTGCTCTGTTTCCTTATTTAAAGGATCAGAACGAATTATGGTCATGGAGGAGAATGATGAAAATTATTCTCATTCAAAAAGATTACATGTTTTTATTAATGAGTTATTAGAAAAATCTAATGTACCTCCCAAAGATCTTTCTGCTATTAGTGTAAGTAAAGGGCCTGGTTCTTATACTGGCCTTCGAATAGGTGTTTCGTCTGCTAAAGGTTTGTGCTTTGCCCTTGGAATTCCTTTAATTTCTATAGATACACTCGATGCATTTGCACATCAAATTGAAATTTCTGATGGATTTATAATACCATTAATTGATGCAAGAAGAATGGAAGTTTATTCCTCTGTATATGATAATAATTTTATAAAAATTAGAGAGACTAAGGCTGAAATTTTATCTAAAAATTCTTTTGAAGATTATTTAAAAAAAAGCAAGGTCTATTTTTTAGGAAACTCTAATGATAAAACAAAAAGTATTATAGATAATCCTAATGCTTTTTTTATTGATGACAAACTCCCTTCTTCTATACAAGTTGGAAAGCTAGCTTATGAGAAATTCATGTCAAACGATTTTGAAAATACAGCAGATTTCGAACCTTTTTACTTAAAAGAGTTTATCGGGAACAAATTAAAGACTAATTAAGTAAGTCTAGAGCTTCTTCAGAGGTTTTTACAGGTAGTTTACAAGCCTTTTTCACACATACGTATATAAACGTGTCATTATTGACATATCTATTCTTTAACAAAGGAAGATCACTATCATTTAAGCTTCCTATAATTAATTTATTTGGTTTAAAACTTTTATTAATCTCTATTGTCTTGCTAACTGCATCTTCTCCAACTATTGCAACCTCATAAAATGAATCACTTATTTTTAACATAAGATCTAGCCAGTTTGAAAAGCCATTAGGATAGGGGTCAATCTCTGGAGATACATTATTCAGCATTTTAATAGCAGTTTCAAGGTAATCTTGGTTATCAAAATAATGTGAAAGCAAAAATAAATTATTAGCCATTATAGAATTACTGGATGGAATTACATCATCCCTAAATTCCACAGTTCTTGATAAAAGTTTCTCATCTAAATCAGATGTAAAATAGAACATCTTGGTTTTTTCATTATAAAAATGTTTGTAAACATATTCCGTTAATTTTTTAGAATATTTAAGCCATTTCTCATCAAGTGTTACTTCGTGCAAAGAAAGAAAGCCACTAATAATCGCGGAATAATCTTCTAAATATCCATTGATATTACTTTTTCCATTTTTATAATTACGTAATAACTGTCCATCTTCGCTATATAAATTTTTCACTATAAACTCTGCGTTGTCTATTGCAGAATTTAAAAATTCAGGTTTATTAAAAGCTTTATAGGAGTCAACAAAACCTTTTATCATTAGACCATTCCATGAAGTTAAAATTTTATCGTCAAGTCTTGGTTTGCCTCTTTTATTTCGAACTTTAATTAACTTCGAGTTACAGTTTTTAATTATTTGTTCTAACTCTAATACTGATAAATTATGTATTGTAGCAATCTTTTGGGCATCTTCACTCCTTATTAAAACATAGTTGTCATCTTCCCAATATCCATAAGGATTTATATTATAATAATTCGAGAATACAGTATAGTCATCTTTTAATGTATCCTTAAGCTCCTCTGCAGTCCATACATAGAATGCTCCCTCTTCTAAAGCCCCATTAATAGTTTTACTGTCTGCATCTAAGGAAGAATAATAACCACCACTTTCATCTTTTAATTCGGAATTCACAAAGTCAATTGTTTTATACACAACCTTTCTGTATAACTCGTTCTTAGTGGCTTTATATGCGTCTGAATACAAACTAACTAATTGTGCATTATCATAAAGCATTTTTTCAAAGTGCGGAATGTGCCACTTGTTATCAACAGAATACCTAGAGAAACCACCTCCAATTTGATCATAGACACCTCCAAATGCCATTTTCTTTAGAGTGAGATTTACAAAATCCTGAATTTCCGTATTATTTGTTTGATAAGAATATTTTAATAAAAAATGTAAATTATTAGGCATCATAAACTTAGGCATTCCTGCTAATCCGCCGTATTCCAAGTCAAACTTCTTTGACCAATTATTTAAATATTCTTTCATTATATCTAAATTGAAATTGGCTTTAGATTTGTTAAGTTCAATAATATCTAAAGATTTAACCCCTTCTTCTAATTGATCTGCATAGCTAATAAGTCTTCCTGGATCTTTTTCATAAAGTTTTGAAATTTGATCTAATGCGTTTATCCATTGATCTTTTGAAAAATAAGTACCTCCCCAAATTGGTCTACCATCTGGAAGAGTTACCACATTCAATGGCCATCCTCCACTACCTGTCATTAACTGTACGGCATTCATGTAAACATTATCCACATCTGGTCGTTCTTCACGATCCACCTTTATAGATATATATTTTTCATTCATTAATTTTGCCACAACAGTATCCTCAAAACTTTCTCTTTCCATTACATGACACCAATGACATGCGGAATAACCAACACTAATTACCACTAGCTTATTTTCTTTCTTTGCCTTTTCTAAATATTTTGAATTCCAAGGATTCCAATCTACAGGGTTATATGCATGCTGCAATAAGTATGGACTGGTCTCATTAATTAAATTATTGCTCATTTCGCTGGATTCTTTGTTTTCACATGCTGTTATAACAAACAGAAAATAAAAAAAGTATAGTATGTTTGTTTTCATTTATTTAAAAATACAAAACTTAATTTAAGTTTATGTTTTAACCGTTTATAGCTTCAACAGAATCTACTTTACCTGCTAACATTTCTTTCAACATATTTTCGATTCCGTTCTTAAGTGTGAAAGTTGAAGATGGGCATCCACTACATGCACCCTGAAGAATTACGGAAACCTTTTTAGTTTCTGGGTTATAGGATTTGAATTGAATATTTCCACCATCTGCAGCTACAGCAGGCTTAACATACTCTTCTAAAATATTAATAATTTCTTGAGAGGTTTCATCAAGTTTTTCAAATTCTTTATTTTTCTCCTCTTCAGAATTAGTGATTATATCACTTGAGTCTAATTCAACAATTTTCTTACCATCTTCAATATGAGATCTGATAAACTCTCTTAATTCCATTGTTATTTCTTCCCATGTCGCTAATTCATACTTTGTAATTGAGATGTAGTTTTTATCAAAAAATACATTTTTTACATACGGAAAATGAAATAAAGCATTTGCTAACGGGCTATTCGTAGTCTGATCAATTGATGTGTATTCAAATAAAGAATTAACAAGATTTTTATTAGAAACAAATTTCATCGCAGATGGATTTGGTGTGCTCTCTGCATAAACAGTTATAGCTGTTTTTTTAACATTATCAACTTCTGAGACTATAACATTCCCTTCATTTAAATATTTTTCTATTTGTTCAGACACTTCATCTTGTACTTCCTTCCACTCTATTATATTATATCTCTCAATAGCAATGAAATTAGATGATATATACACTTTTTTAACAAAGGGTAAATAAAAGAGCTGTTGTGCTAGTGGAGATTTTGACGCCTCATCAATGTTGTTGTATTCGTAATTTTGATGATTAGTCAGGAAGAAATTTGTTTCAAATTTGACTATAAACTTATTACTTGTTTCATTGATAGAAACTTTATACTTTTTCATTATTAATTTTTTACAAAAATAATGAATCCTCGCTGAAGATAAAAGAATGATCAAACATATAAATTCATTAAAAATTTATATATTTGGTCAGATTAATTTCTAAAAATGACATTAAAAAAACATTTACTATATACCGTTCTTTTTATATTTAGTACGCAATTTATAAACTCACAAGAAGGGCTTCCGATATATTCTGATTATTTAACCGATAATTATTACTTGTTGCATCCGTCAATGGCTGGTGTGGCTAACTGTAATAAAGTCAGATTAACCAGTCGAAAACAATGGCTTGATCAAAGTGAATCACCAAACCTTCAAACCCTTAGTATTAACGGCAGAATTGGAGATTCTAAATCAGGTATTGGAGCAATCGTTTTTAATGACAAAAATGGTTATCATTCACAAACGGGGGCCTATTTTACATACGCACATCACTTACTTTTTTCTAGAAATAGAGTTGATTTAAACATGTTGTCATTTGGAATTAGTGCAGGAATGATACAGTATAAACTTGATGAGTCATCATTTTTATTTGATGGTTTTGATCCTTTAGTAGCAGGGATAACACAAAGTTCTACAGATTTTAATTTAGATTTTGGCTTTTCATATCACTACATGGACTTTTATGCACATGCTACTTTTAAAAATTTCTTGAAAAATGAGGGTATTAATTCTAACGAGTTAGGGATATATGCTTATGATAATTCAAGAACTTATTTACTTTCAACAGGGAATGTTTTCGGAAACTTAGGTAGTCCTTGGAGTTATGAACCTTCTCTTTTATTTGCCTACAAAGAATCTACAAAAGAATCTTTTATAGACTTAAATATTAAACTTTATAGAGATACTGATTTCGGAAAAGTATGGGGTGGCTTATCTTACAGAAGAAGTTTTCAAGGTGCTGAATATTTATCATCAAATGGTCAAGTTAATAGCCAAGACCTTCAATATATTACTCCTTTAGTAGGTGTTGATTTTGAGAATTTTGTATTTGCTTATACGTACTCTTATCAATCCAATTCTATAGTATTTGATAATGGCGGGTATCATCAGATAACCTTAGGAATTAACCTTGGATGTAAGAAGCAAAAATATGATTGTAACTGCCCAGGTATAAACTAAAAAATTATCTTATTTATTCTTTCACCCTGTCCCAAAAATTTTTTAATTACTGATTCATTACCATTGCAGTAGAATTCGTTTTTACAATCCTTTGTTCTAGACATAATGTTATCAACTTCTAATACTTGCTTAACTCTTTTAGATATTGCGCTAGAGGAGTCTAAGACTCTAACACCACTAGGTAATATTTTTTTTAAAATATCCATTAAAAAATAATAATGAGTGCACCCAAGAACTAAATTGTCTATATTTTTCTCTAACATAGGTTCAATGTAGTCTTTTAACTTACCTATCAATAACTCCTCATTAACCCCACTTTTTTCTATAATACTAACTAAATCATAACCAATTTGCTCATGAATGTTTATTCCGTCAGAAAACTTATTACTAGTTTGTTGAAATAAATTACTTGAAAGTGTTTTTTCTGTTGCTAAGATTCCGATGTTTTTAGTCTTTGTATTTAGAATAGCTGGCTTTATAGAGGGCTCTATTCCTATTATTGGAGTATCAAAGTTCTCCCTAAGGATTGTAATTGCATTTGTTGTTGCTGTATTACAAGCGACAACTATTAGTTTACAATTTAAATCAATGAGTTTCTGTGTATTTTTTAAGCTTAAGTGTATTATTTCCTCATTCGTCTTTTTACCATAGGGTGCATTCAAATTATCTGCTAAATATATTGTACTCTCATTAGGTAGTGTTTTTTTTATTTCATTATAAATTGAAATACCACCAATACCAGAATCAAATAAACCTATAGGATAATTATTAGCCATAGTGTAAAAATAAAAAAGCTATCTTATTAAGATAGCTTTTTATTAAATTTTATTGATTGAATTAACGTTGTTAGAAACCTAACTCAGTTTTTACGTCAGCCATTAAGTCTTTACCATTAGCTAAAATAACTCCTTGTCCTTGAGTAGAATCTAGTACGTAATCAAATCCTTGACCACTCGCAACCTTCACAATAGCAGCTTGAGCTTTTTCTGAAATAGGCTTTAATAAATCAAATTCTTTTTTTTGTAAGTCAGATTGAGCTTGTTGTTGATATTGTCTTATACTTTGCTCCATACCTTGAACTTCTTGTAATCTTTGTTGATTTTCTTCATCTGTTTGATTAGCAGCTTCAGAATCATATTGTTTTACTTTACTTTGAAGTTCTGCAGCCATTGTTTGGATGTCAGATTCATACGTTTTAGCTAATTTTTCTAATTCAGCTTTAGCGGTATTCATTTCTGGCATTGAACCAACTAATTCTTGTGTATTAATGTGAGCAACTTTGCTTTGAGCAAATGTGAATGTTAACGAGCTTAAAGCAATTATAGCAGTAAGTAATATGTTTTTAAAATTTTTCATGTTTAAAATTTATCTATTATTTATTAATTCTTTGTAAAGGTACTATCTTTTGAGATCTTTTTATAATCTAATTTAGCTTTTCTACCCTCCAGTATTCTTTTCTTTTTTTCTTCCAGTAATCTTCTTCTATCTTCAACTGTGGGGTTTGTTTTTATCTCTTTAATTGTTTGTTTAGGATTATTAGATTTTAAAAACTTTTCTTCTTCTCTGTCCAGTAACAACTTTTCTCTAGCGTTGCTATCTGAGGTATTCTTAATTTCTTTTTTTTTCTTTAATAACTCTCTTCTTTTTTCTTCAATCTGAACTTTCTTGAGCTCTCTCTCTTCAACTATTTTCTTTCTCTCTTCAATTACTTTAATCTTATTAGCTTCTCTATCGGCAATAAGCTTTTTTATTTTTTCATCCGCTTTAGTTTTCTTAATTTCTTTTTCTGCAATTAATTTTTTTCTTTTCTCTTCAGACTCATTTCTTTTAGCTTCTTTGATTGCTGTAATTTCATTTCTTCTTGCTTCTGCTTCTTTCTTCTTTTTTTCTATTTCTGCTTTTCTTGGATCCGCTACATCCGACTTAGAAATTATTGATTCTTGTTCAAGTTTCTTTTTTTCTCTTCTTGATTCGACCTGGTCTTGGTTATTAGATCGAAGAATTGTTCTAAGTATTTGTTCACTAATATCAAACCTTTTGTCTGAATAAAGCATCACTATATCAGCTGATTTATCAAATATAAAATCGTATTTTTTAGTTTTTGCTATTTCTCGTATTGCCAAGAATATTTGGTCCTGTATCGGTTGTATTAATTGTTTTTTCTGTAAAATAAAGTCTCCATTTGGACCAAATCGATCTTGTTTATATTGATATATTTCTTCTTCTTCTAATTCTAAATCCTCTTCTCTTTCTTGTATTAATTCAACAGTCAGTAAGATTCTTTCTTTGTTTAATACCTCTCTTTTATTTTTAACAGCACTTTCTCTTTTATCAATCTCTTTTTTCCAGTCACCAACATTAGAATTTAGCTGTTGGTTTATTTCTTGGTATTGAGGAATATTTTCTAGTATGTAATCTGTATCTATATAACCAATTCTTACACTTTTTTGTGAATATGCAAGCATACTATAAACTAGAACAAAGAATAATAATATGTGTTTTAAATCTTTAATGATTGTTAAGTTTTATTAATTAACGTCTAATTTACTTCTATAGTATATTTTTAGAAATTTTGTCCTATTATAAAGTGTGTTTCCCAACCGTGTTTATCTGTCTCGCCTACTAGCGGATCAAATCCATGACCGAAATCTATACCTAGTAAACCAAATGCAGGCATGAATAATCTTACTCCAATCCCAGCGGATCTTTTTAATTCAAATGGATTGTAATCTTTAAAATTGTTAAATGATGATCCACCCTCCATAAATGCCAATGCATAAACTTTTGCTGTTTGCCCAAGACTAATCGGGTACCTAAGCTCTAAAGAATATTTATTATATATTGACCCCCCATCTTGAGATGATAGTGATTGGTTTGGGTATCCTCTAAGCGCTATAGTTTCTCTACCATCTAAGCTATATGTTCCTAGGCCATCTCCACCTAGAAAAAATCTTTCAAACGGAACCACACCTCTGTCGTTGTTATATGCACCCAAGAACCCAAACTCAATTGATGGTTTTAGCACTAATTTTTTAGTAAGTGCTGTATACCACTCCCCTTTAAATTTGAATTTGTAATACTCAAGCCACTGAAACTTTAATTGATCAATTTGTGCTATTCTATCTGAAGCTGTTGTGTTAGATGGATCAATTATCAATTCATCAACTAAGCCTTCTCTTTCTGTTTTTAAACCTGAATAATCCACATTACTTACAGATGAATAAGGGAATGTGAATTTTGCAGAAAAACTAAAATTAGAACCTCCTGTTGGATAAATTGGGTCAGTAAAGGTGTTGTTTCTGCTTAAACCTACTGTGTATGCAAGATTATTTGATGATCCATCACCAAAAGTAAAAAGACCTGTATTGTAATTATTTAAATCATAATATTGAAAACTGACAGCTTGTGACAGAGTGAAGTAATCATCTGGCTCAGAAAGTCTTTTAGCAAGACCAACTGAAAGACCACTAATGTTAAATGACCTTGATTTATCTGCATTTCTAGTTACAGGGTTGTATAGAAATTGTTTTGTCTGAGATAATTGAACATTAAACTGTACTGGTTTTTTACCACCTAACCAAGGTTCTGTAAATGAAAAACTGTTCATTGTATAAAACCTACTTGATTGTAACCTAAGAGCAAGTTTTTGACCATCTCCCATTGGTACTGGTTTGTAAGCTTCTTTTTTAAAAATATCTTTAATAGCAAAGTTGTTAAAGGATAATCCTAGAGTCCCAATAAATCCACCACCTCCATAACCACCTTGTAATTCTATTTGACTGGAACCGCTTTCTACAACTGAATACTCCATATCTAATGTTCCATCACCTGGATTAACATTTTTAAAATCTGGAGAAATTTGCTGTGCATCAAAATACCCTAATTGGCCTAATTCACGAAGAGTTCTCATTACATTAGCCTTGCTGTATAATTGTCCAGGTCTAGTTCTGATTTCTCTATAAATTACATGGTCATTTGTTTTTTCATTACCTACAACAGTTATATTGTTGAAATAAGCTGGTTTTCCTTCATTAACTCTTATTTCTAAGTCAATTATATTGCCATCTGCACTAACTTCTACCGGTGTAACTGAAGAAAATAAATATCCATTATTCTGATATAAGTTTGATAAATCATTAGCATCAGGATCAGAGCTATCTGCAATTCTTTTTTCAAGTTCAACACCATTGTAAGTATCACCTTCATTGATCTTCAAAATTTGATTTAATTGAGAATCAGAATAAACAGTATTTCCTAGGTAATTTATCGCACCATACGTGTATTTGTCACCTTCTTCTAGCTTAACAGATATTTTAGCCATATTGGTGTCATTATCATAGGTAAGCGTATCTAGAATAATTCTTGCATCTCTATATCCGTTTTCTTTATATTTATCTACAACACCAACTAAATCTTCTTTAAAATCACCTTTTATAAACTTAGATCTTTTTAATACCCTAAAGATGTTTTTTACCTTTGTATTCTTCATTGCTTTAAGCAAAGTCTTAGTTTTAATTTTCTCGTTACCAATAAACGAAATCTCTTCAATTTTAACTTTACTGCCTTTGTTGATATCTAAAAACATATTAACCCTAGATTTATTAATAGTGTCAATTATCTCTTCAGTTTTTATAGTAATTTTAGCATTTAAAAACCCTTTTTTTCTGTAAGTGTTTTCTAAATAATTTTTTGTTGTCGTTATTAGATTTTCAGTTACTTTAACTCCATTTTGAAGTTTGTTTTCCTTAATAATATCTTCAGTTTTATTTTGCTTTATTCCTGTTATAGTTAAATTTGTAAGCTCTGGAAGATCAACTAAGGCTATTTCTAAGAAAACTGTATCATTAATTTTTTTTGTTTCGTAGACTTCAATAGAACTAAATAAATTTGAGCTCCATAATTTTTTAATCGCACTACTTATTTTTTCCCCCGGTATTGTTATTTTATCCCCTTCAACAAGCCCGGAATAAGTTACGATTGTTTGCGGACTGAATGTTGTATTCCCGGATATTGAAACTTCTCCAATTACGTAAGCTTGTTTTTTTTCTGTTAATTGAGAAAAAACAGATACTGAGAAAAGTAAAAAAACATATGTAAATTTTTTAAAATCTATTTTCAAACCTTTTTTTTTTAAATAATTTGTTCACTAGTTCTTCCAAACCTTCTTTCTCTATTTTGATAATCACTTATAGCTTTTATTAAATGTTCACTTTTAAAATCCGGCCATAATTCATCGCTAAAATATAATTCTGCGTATGCAGATTGCCATAATAAAAAGTTACTAATTCTTTTTTCTCCACTCGTTCTAATCATTAAATCTACATCTGGTAAATTTCGTGTGTAAAGATGCTGATTTATTAGCGATTCATCAATTTTTTCTACAGAAATTATATTATTTTTAACTTTATCAGCTATTTCTTTAACAGAATTTATGATTTCATCTCTAGAGCCGTAGCTTAGTGCAAGCGTTAAAGTCATTAAGTCATTATCTTTGGTTTCTTCACAGACCTTTTTCAAAAACTTTCTTACTATCAATGGAATTTTTGATAAATCTCCAATTGTTTCTAATTTAATATTGTTTTTCTTAAGCTCCTTTAATTCTGTTCTTAGTGAGTTATGTAGTAGCCCCATTAGTAAATCAACTTCAAGTTTCGGTCTTTTCCAATTTTCACTGGAAAAAGCAAATAAGGTTAGGTTTTTAACTCCTAACTTTGCACAAGATCTAACCATTTCCTTAGCTGATTCTTTTCCTTCTTTATGTCCGTAATCACGAGAAAGACCTTTGTTTTTTGCCCATCTTCCATTGCCATCCATAATGATTGCTATATGCTTAGGTATTTTTTTTTCTATTTTCATACTTAATAGTTACAGTAGCAAGGTTTTCTGCCAAACGTGTAAGATAAATTAATTAATGAAAACATATACCAATCTTTGTTGTTAATATTTCCAAAATTAGTGTAATTATCTTCATTGGAAAGACTACCATCGATATTGTCTGTAAACATATATCTTGATCCAACTTCAGCTGATATTATGACCTGTTCTAAGACCTTGTATTTGAAACCTAATACAAATGGAATTCCATAAGAACTTGACTTTTTCCCAAGCTTTAAAATGTTATTATTCTGATAAGCTAGTTTATCGAACTTAGCATAAACTAAACCAGTAAATATATATGGAGTATATTTTAATCCAGGCTCGTGAAGATTGAAATCTAAAAAAGTAAATTCCATCCCGCCAGATATTTCAAATAAATTGCTTTCAAACATTAACCCCCTTTCTATCCTTCTTGGGTCTTTAGAATCTAAATCATTTCCACTTAGATGTGAAGATAAAACTGAAAATCTATAGGAATGTCTGGGACTTCTATTCCATTTCAAAAGTAGTCCGTAGGTCATTTGACGATTAACTTCTCCTTCTTTGTTAAAAATTTCATTTGGTGAAATGAAAGAAGTTTTACCTACATCTCCTATGAAATTACTCCCGCCTAAGGATAAACCTACTTCGTATATTTGAGTAAAAGAAACCTGAGTTGTTAATAGAAAAACAATAATTAATCTCATAATTATAAAATCGTGTAAATATAAATAATACAATTATTTTTATCTAATTGTTACTAGATAAAGAACTGTTTAAGATTTAAATTATTGTAAATTTCTTTTATCCTGTCCCCACATTAACTTTTCTCTCAAAGTAACTAAGAAGCTTTCGTTTTCTAATTCAATCATTTTTATTTTAAATGAAGATTTTTTTATAACGACAACATTGGCATTACTTAAAGTTGTAATTCTAGAATCTAGAGAAATTAAAAACTCATTTTCTCTGCCATCTACTTTTAAGGTAATTTCCGTGTTGTCTGCAATAATTAATGGTCTAGCATTTAAGTTATGTGGAGCAATTGGTGTAATAACTAAATTTTCTGCCTCTGGCATTATAATTGGCCCACCACAACTTAAAGAGTACCCTGTTGATCCAGTAGGAGTAGATACGATTAATCCGTCAGCCCAGTATGAATTCAAATACTTATTGTCCAATTTAGTTTCAATTGAAATCATCGAAGTAGTATTTTTTCTACTCACCGCTATTTCGTTAAGTGCAAAATTTAATATAGAAAGTTCCTCATTTTTTTCTGAGGTAGTAACTTCAATTAATGATCTTTCAGAAATAGAGTAATTACCAGAAATAATTTCTTCTATAGCCTCTTCTAATTTTTCAAGTTTAATCTTGGCTAAGAAACCTAATCTCCCTGAGTTTACTCCAACAATTGGGATTGATAAATGTTGAACAAAAGTTATCGCTTTTAAAATTGTCCCATCCCCTCCAATAGAAATTAATAGATCAAAGGATTTATCCAATTTTATAAATGAATTGATATTTTTTGGAAGTGATTTTTTTAATTGATTATAATATTCCAGTTCGAGATGTATGGATACATCCCTTTTTTCTAATAATGAAATTAACTTAGTAATATATTCAGTAGGGTCAGAGTTAATAAATTTGCCGAGAATAGCTACTTTCATTTAACTTAAATATTTAAATATTTATCCAGATATTTTGACCTATCTCTTAACTCGTCGAAGAAGTCATCTTCTTCATGGTTTGAAAGCACTTCATATTCAAACTCTCTCAAGAGTCTTAACGCAGTAGTTAAATCCTCAGTACCAACCTTTACTACTGCTTCAATGTCTTTATTGCTAGAATTACTTAATGCAACACTAAATAGTTTAACATTATTAACTTCAAGTATTTGACATATTTCAGAAAAAGAGAAAGCGCTAGCATTTTTTAATACTTTTATTAAGACTTCGTTTTCAACAAGATTTCCTGCAATCATATTCAAATAAATTTTAAACCAAATTACATAATTTACTTAAAGTAGTTTGTATTTTTACATTAAATTTTAAAAATGACAAAATTAAGTGTTAATATTAATAAAATAGCCACATTAAGAAATGCTAGAGGAGGTAATAATCCTGATTTATTAGAATTCGCAAAAAAAATACAATTATTTGGAGCTCAAGGAATTACCGTGCATCCAAGACCTGATGAGAGACATGTAAGATATTCTGATGTTTATGAACTAAAGTCAGTAGTAAATACAGAGTTTAATATTGAAGGGAACCCAAATGATAAGTTTATTAAAATGGTTTTAGAGGTGAAGCCAACACAAGTAACCTTAGTCCCTGACGGAGTAAATGACATTACTTCATCTTCAGGATGGGATACTATTAAAAATGAAAGTTTTTTAACAGAAATTATTGGAGAGTTTAAGAAAAATAATATAAGGACATCTGTATTTATAAACCCTGAACTTAAATTTTTAGAAAATTTAAATAAGATAGGAGCAGATAGAGTAGAGCTCTACACAGAAGATTATGCTATTAATTATGAGAAAGGAAATCCATTAGCAATTACACCATATATTGAATGTGCTAGGATGTTAAATCAATTAAATATTGGAGTAAATGCAGGGCATGATTTGTCTTTAAATAATATTTCCTTCTTTAAACAAAAAATTAACAATTTATTAGAAGTGTCAATAGGACATGCATTAATTACCGAGAGCCTATTTCAAGGATTAGAAACAGTAATTAAATTATATCTACAAAAATTATCATGAACATTCTTCACTCAAAAATAATTGGCTCTGGAAAAAATCATGTAATAATTTTACACGGTCTACTTGGTATGGGAGATAATTGGAAATCCATAGCAAATAAATTATCTTCTGAAGGATATTGTGTTCATTTAATTGACCAAAGAAATCACGGGAAGAGCTTTCATTCTAATGAAATGAATTATGATTTAATGGTTGAAGACATCTACAGCTATCTAAACTTTCATGATGTAGGAAGTTGTTTTTTATTAGGTCACTCCATGGGTGGTAAAGTTGCTATTAAATTCAGTCTGTTACATTCTCAATATCTTAAAAAATTAATTATAGTTGATATAGCTCCAAAAAAATATGAACCTAAATTTAATTATTTATTTGAGGCTCTAAACACATTAGATATAGAAAACATCAAAACAAGAAGTGAAATTGAAATTGCGTTGTTGGATAAAATTAAGGAACAATCTTTAGTTTTATTTCTATTAAAAAACATAGGAAGAAATGAGAATAATAATTTTGTTTTTAAAGCTAATGTAAATGTGCTTCATCAAAATTTACTCACACTTATGGATAAGATTACTATTAACGAAAATATTTTTGTTCACACAACATTTATAAAGGGTGATAAATCAGATTATATTAATGAAATTGACGTGGGTCTAATTAAAGATAAATTTCCAAATTCAGAAATTATTCCAATAGTAAATTCCGGGCATTGGGTCCATGCTGAAAATCCTGATTATTTTTATTCAAAATTAATTGAAATTTTAAAAAAGTAAATCTGTAATTATAGTCTTGTGCTAAAGTAAAAATTATTGTATTTTTGCCACCCAATTTTTAATTCAAAAAATGAAAATTTCAAAAAAAAGTTTAGGTAAACAACATTCGTTAATTACTGTTCAAGTATTAGAAAAAGATTATTCTAAGAAAGTAAATGAAGTATTAGTTAATTATTCTAAAACTGCAAATATGCCAGGCTTTAGAAAAGGGCATATTCCGTTAGGTCTTGTAAAAAAACAATACGGAAAAGATGCAATTCGAGAAGAGGTAAGTAAAATTATTCAAGAAGAGTTAAGGAATTACTTAGTTTCTGAAAAGTTAGATATTTTAGGGAACCCATTACCTGTATCTAGTGATGAAATTGATTGGAATTCTGGAGAGTTTAATTTTGATTTTGAAATAGGATTAACTCCTGTTTTTGACATTAATTTAAAATTTAAGAAGCCTGTTACTAGCTATACTATTACTGCCGGTGATAAAATGATTAATGAGCAAATCACCAATATTCAAAATCAGTATGGAAAGTTAATTAGCAAGAAAGAGGTCTCTAAAGACGATGAGATAACAGCATCATTTATTAACGAGACTGAAGAAATAAATAATAAATTCACTCTTAAATTAGATAAATTTAAAAGTAAGTCCGTTGCAAAATCTATTACTGGCCTTAAAGTTGGTGATAAAGTCACAATTAATACTTATAAGTTATTTGAAAATCAAGCTGATTTAGTCAGTGCATTAAAAATAACAACAGAAAAAGCAGAGAACTTAAAAATAGATATTGAGTTTACGGTTGAAGAAATTAATTTTAGAGAACCTGCGGATTTAGATACGGAATTATTCGATAAATTATTTGGTCAAGGGGTTGTTAAAACAACTACTGAGTTAAAAGAAAAAATTGCAGAAGATGCTGAGAAACAATTTGTTCAACAATCTGATCAAAAGTTATTAAATGATGTAACAGAACATCTTATTGATAATACTAAATTCGATTTACCATCTGAATTTTTACATAAATGGATGCAGACTGCTGGTGAAAAAGAACTTTCTTTAGAAGATGCTAAGCTAGAGTATATGAAGTCCGAAAAAAGCATGAGGTATCAGTTAATTGAAGGTAAAATCATCACTGATAATAATCTCCAGGTTAATATGGAAGAAATTAAAGCCTACACTAAAGAGATGATTATTAATCAAATGTTACAGTATGGACAATCTAACCCCGGAGATAAAGAACTGGATGAGATTATAAATAGAGTTCTTACAAATCAAGAAGAAGTGAAAAGAATATCAGAACAGCTAACAAGCCAGAAGATATTATCTTTTTATAAAGAAAATGTGAATTTAAAAGCTAACAAACTTTCTTATGAGAAATTCATCAAAGAAGTTTACGGAGCGTAATTTTTAAAATCATTATATTTAATCAATTATAAACATTGGCAATACAGCATTAATTGCAGGGTTAGTAATCATCATCATTGCTAATTTACCAGCAATAATTAAAAAGTATAAAAATTAAATCATATGGATTATTCAAAAGAATTTGAAAAGTTTGCTATTAAAGATCAGGGTATAAATAGTACTTACTACAATAAGATTATTAGTAGTATGTACCCAAGCTCTTTAACTCCTAATATCATAGAAGAGAGACAATTGAATGCTACAGTTCTTGATGTTTTTTCTAGACTTATGATGGATAGAATAATTTTTATGGGTACAGCAATAAATGACCAAGTAGCAAATATTATTCAGGCTCAATTATTATTTCTTGAAAGTACAGATTCATCAAAAGATATTCAAATTTATATAAACTCACCAGGGGGAAGCGTTTACGCTGGTCTTGGTATTTATGATACAATGCAATTAATAAAACCAGATGTTGCAACTATATGCACTGGTATGGCAGCCTCTATGGGAGCTGTTTTATTATGTGCTGGAGAGAAAGGAAAAAGAAGTGGATTAACTCATTCTAGAGTAATGATTCATCAACCATTAGGTGGAGCTCAAGGTCAAGCTAGTGATATAGAAATAACTGCTAGAGAGATAATGATACTTAAAGAAGAATTATACAATATTATAAGCAAACATTCTGGTCAAGAATACGACAAGGTTTACAAAGATAGTGATAGAGATTACTGGATGAAGTCTGATAAAGCCCTGGAGTATGGTATGATTGATGAAATTCTTACAAGATCTTAAATTTATTTATCTATGAGTAAATCATCTGAATTACAGTGTTCTTTTTGTGGAAAGAAAAAAGCAGAAACAGAATTGTTAATTGCTGGAATTGATGCGCATATTTGTGATCAGTGTATTGAACAGGCAAATGGTATCGTTATCCAAGAAGCTAATTCTGAGATCTCTAACAAAGAACTATCACCAACTAAACTGCTTAAACCTCAAGAAATTAAATCATTTCTAGACCAGTATGTAATAGGTCAAGATTTTACCAAAAAAATTCTTTCAGTTTCTGTGTATAACCACTACAAAAGATTAAGCCAGAAAATTGAAGAGGATGACGTTGAAATACAGAAAAGTAATATAATAATGGTTGGTAAGACTGGTACAGGTAAAACATTAATGGCAAAAAGTATTGCTAAAATGTTAGATGTTCCCTTAGCAATTGTTGATGCAACAGTTTTAACTGAGGCTGGCTATGTAGGTGAAGACGTTGAAAGTATTTTAACTAGATTATTACAGGCTGCAGATTATAATTTAGAGAAAGCGGAAAGAGGTATAGTTTTTATTGATGAAATTGATAAAATTGCTAGAAAAAGCGATAACCCCTCAATAACACGAGATGTTTCCGGTGAAGGTGTTCAACAAGCTTTACTTAAATTACTAGAAGGCACGATAGTGAATGTACCACCTAAAGGAGGAAGGAAACATCCTGATCAAAAATTTATCGAAGTAAATACAGAAAATATTTTATTTATTGCAGGAGGTGCATTTGATGGTATAGAAAGGTTTATTTCTAAACGATTAAATATGGCTGCAATCGGCTATAAGTCTTCTAAAGAAGAAATTATTTTAAAGGAAAACTTACTCCAATACATAAACCCTAAAGATTTAAAAGACTTCGGTTTAATCCCTGAAATAATAGGTAGGTTACCTGTAGTTACGTACATGAATCCACTAGATGCAAAAGCACTTAGAGCTATTCTAACAACTCCAAAAAATGCAATAATTAAGCAATTTGTAAAATTGTTTGAAATGGATGGTATTGATCTTCAATTTAAAGAACCAGCCTTAGATTATATCGTAGAAAATGCACTGGATTATAATTTAGGAGCTAGAGGTCTAAGATCGTTGTGTGAAGAGATTCTAAATGATGCAATGTTTAGTATGCCAGGAGGAGCTAACAAGAAGCTTATTGTGACTAAACCTTATGCAGAAAAGCAATTGTCTAGGATTGTTTTGAAAAAATTAAAAGCAGTTTCTTAACTATTAATTTCTAATAATTCTTCAATATATTTTCTGGAATTTGATAATCTAGGTATCTTATTTTGCCCACCTAATTTGTTTCTCTTTTTCATCCATTTATAAAAGAGCCCCTTTTGTGCAATTATAACTTCCGGCTTATCAAGTGAAATATTATTATATCTCTTTGCTTCATAATCAGAATTTTCAGACTTTAATAACTCATCAATTTGATTAGCAATCTCTGTTGTATTGGTAGGTATTGTATTAAATTCTATTAACCATTGGTGCCTTCCTTTTTTCTTACCATCCATAAATACTGGAGCAACCGTATAATCAACAACCTCTAGGTTCCTTTTTTTACATAAATTCTTAATTGCATTATCACTATTTTCAATTATTACTTCCTCTCCAAACACATTAATAAAATGCTTTGTTCTGCCTGTAATAAGAATTCTATATGGATTTAACGATGTAAATCTAATTGTATCCCCAATTTTATATCTCCAAAGACCCGCATTGGTTGTAATAACAATTGCATAGTTTGTGTTTAGCTCTACCTGACTTAGATTAATTATAGTCTGATTTTTGCTTTGATAATTGTCCATTGGTATGAATTCATAATAAATACCATAATCTAACATTAGCAGAAGCTCTTTTGAATTGTTGGAATCTTGAACAGCAAAAAAGCCTTCAGATGCATTATAAATCTCATAATATTTAATCTTGTCTGAATTAAATATAGAATTGTACTGATTTAAATATGGATTAAAGCTAACTCCTCCGTGAAAATATACTTCTAAATTCGGCCAAATTTCATTAATTGATTTCTTCCCTGTGATATCTAAAGTCTTATTTAAAAGAGTTAACATCCATGAAGGAACTCCTCCTAAACTTGTTACATTCTCTTTTATGGTTTCTTCAATTATAGCAGTCATTTTATATTCCCAATCACTCATCAGAGAGACTTTTTTACTTGGAGTACTAATAAATTCAGCCCAGAGTGGCATATTCTCAATTAATATTGCAGAAAGATCCCCGTACATACTACCATTTTCAAAATAAGTGGATTTACTTCCACCGAGCCTAAGGTTTTTCCCCTCAAATAGTTTTGAATTTTCATTGTTAGAAAGATATAAGCATAATAAATCTTTATTTCCTGCATAATGACAATCTTCTAAAGACTCTTGACTAATAGGAATAAATTTACTTTTTGAATTTGTGGTCCCACTGGATTTGGCAAACCATTTTATTTCTGAACTCCAAAAAATATTTTTTTCACCTTTTCTAGATCTCTCAATCATTTCTGATATATCTTCATAGGTAGAAACAGGAACTCTTTCTGAGTAATCTTTATAACTTTTAATCGATTCAAACCCGTAGTGCTTTCCAATTGAAGTGTTTTTAGCAGAATTTAAAAGTTTTAATAGTAGTTCGTTTTGAACTTCATTTGGGTATTTCAAGAACAATTCTATTTGATGAATCCTTTTTTTTAAAAACCAAGAGGTTACAGAATTAATAAAAGGATTTACCATTTTTTCATATATTTATAGAATACTAAAATTAGTAATTTTTTTCATGAAATTTCAAGGTGTAATTAGAAAAATGCAGAGCGAGTTCAAAAGCCCTATAAAATATTATCTAGAATTTAAAGATAATTTTATTTGCTTGAATGATTTACTTGATAAAGAGGTCTCTATAAAGTTCCTCCATTATTTTTGTTTAAGTTGTGAAAAAGAAAAAGAAATTTTTCGACAAGGTTATTGTAAAAACTGCTTTTTTGAGCAAGCTCAAGCTGGAGATTGGATTATTAAACCAGAGTTAAGTACAGCTCATTTAAATATAGAGGATCGTGATTTAGATTATGAAAAGAGAGTCCAATTACAACCCCACATTGTTTACCTAGCGAACACCGGACAACTTAAAGTGGGTGTAACAAGAAAAGCTCAAGTCCCATATAGGTGGATTGACCAAGGTGCTCATCAAGCTATCGAGTTAGTAGAAGTTCCGAACAGATATTTAGCTGGGATAACTGAAGTTGCTATAAAGGAGTTTATAAGTGACAAGACTAATTGGAGAAAAATGCTTACTAGTGATAATAATGATCTGGATATAATGTCTTGTAAAGAAGATATGAAGAAGCATATCCCCAAGGAAACTTTACAATATTTTATTGAAAGTAACAGTATGATAGATATAGATTTCCCGGTTAATGAATACCCGATTAAACCACTCACTCAAAAACTTATTAAAACAAAAGAAATTAAAGGCACTCTTAAAGGAATCAAAGGCCAATACTTGCTATTTGAAGAAAACAAAGTTTTTAATGTTAGATCTCATGAAGGTTTTGTTGTAGAAATCTCCTTTTAGTCAATTAATTTATATCAATATATTAATTGAAGTAAATATAACATTTTGAATTTCTTTTTGTTTAATTTGTGCTAATGAAACCTTTTAAAAAATATCATATTTCTATCGGATCCAATGTTGGAGATAGATTGCAAAATCTTCAAAATGCAATCGATTTAATACACTTGGAAATATCTATAGTTTGTTCTATTTCTTCTGTTTACCGAACAAATGCAGTTGGTTTTAAAGGAGATTACTTTTACAATATATGTATTTCATTTTTTTCAAACGATGACCATAATAATGTAATGAATAGCCTGCTTGATATTGAAAAAAAATTAGGTAGAACAAGAGGTTCAAATAACGTGTATGAGTCTAGGGTTATAGATCTTGACATGCTTTTAATTGAAGATGAGATAGTAAATAATAATCTATTAACTATCCCGCATCCTTCCATGCATTTAAGAGAATTTGTTTTAATCCCATTAAATGATATCGACCCAAATATAAATCACCCCATTTTTAATAAAAATGCAATTGAATTATTAAAGTTATGTGAGGGTAATAATAAAGTAGAGAAAATAAAGGATAAGCTATCAAACCCAAAAGATAAATTCAATATTTCTAATTTTAAATATATCGCAATAGAGGGTAATATAGGCGCTGGTAAATCTTCATTAGCTAAAATGATTTCTGTTGATTTTAATTCTAAATTGATTTTAGAAAGATTTGCCGACAATCCTTTCTTACCGAAATTTTATGAGGAACCTGATAGATATGCTTTTACTTTAGAGATGTCTTTTCTAGCAGAGAGATACCAACAAATAACCGATGATTTATCACAGTTAAATATTTTCAATGATTCTATTATAAGTGATTATGATATTTTTAAATCATTAATTTTTTCTAAAATAACCCTAAGTGATGATGAGTTTGCTTTATATAGAAAGCTGTTTTTCTCCATGTATAAAGATATACTCAAACCAGATTTATATATTTATTTGAATCAAAATGTAGATAGATTAAAGGAAAATATAAAAAAACGAGGTAGAGATTACGAGCAAAATATCGATAAAAAGTATTTAAATAATATCAATTCAGGTTATTTAGATTTTCACAAATCTCAAACTGATTTGAATATTAAAATAATTGATATAAATGATTTAGATTTTGTAAATAATAGAATAGATTATTTATCTATACTAAGCTCCATTTGTGAATAATTAACCCTATCTGTAAACAGAATTCCATAGTAGGATTCCTACACTAACAGAAATATTTAATGAATGCTTAGTTCCTAGCTGAGGTATTTCAATAACATTATGACTTTCATCAATAACCTTTTGTGATACGCCTTTAATTTCGTTTCCAAAAACTAACGCATACTTTTTATCTTTAGTAAATGTATATTTATCTAGGCTGCTAGATCCCTCACATTGTTCGATAGACAAAACCGTAACACCATCTTCTTTCAACTGATTTACTAATTCTATAGCACTTGCTTTGTATTCCCACTCTACAGTTTCTGTACTACCCAGAGCAGTCTTATTTATATCCTTATTCGGGGGTATTGCAGTAATTCCACATAGATATATCTTCTCAACTAGAAATGCGTCACTTGTTCTAAAAACACTTCCAATATTATTTAAGCTTCTAATATTATCCAGAATTACAATTACAGGACTTTTATTAGTCTCTTTAAACTCTTTAGGACTAATTCTATTTAGCTCACTATTTTTTAATTTTCTCATTTTAGAAAAATAATTTAGAATATCTTCTTTTTAATGTCTTTTTAAAAAAATAAATATTAGTTACATTAGCATTGCGTGATTATATCTCAGTAAAAATAAATATTTAAAACTATTCTACGTTGTCAAAAACAGTAAAAAAAATAACCCCATTAATGAAGCAATATAATGCAATCAAGGTAAAATACCCTGACGCATTATTATTATTTAGAGTGGGGGACTTTTATGAAACCTTTGGACAGGATGCAATTAAAACGGCTAAAATATTAGGGATAATCTTGACCAAGAGAGGTGCTGGTAGTTCTAGTGAAACTGAACTTGCAGGTTTTCCACATCATTCGTTAAATACATACTTGCCTAAACTTGTTAAATCTGGTTTAAGAGTCGCTATATGTGATCAATTAGAAGACCCTAAACTTACCAAGAATATTGTTAAAAGAGGAGTGACAGAGCTAATAACACCAGGCCTGGCTATTATTGATGAAGTATTGTCTCCCAAGACTAATAATTTTTTAGCAGCTATAAGTCTAGGTAAACAAATTGGTATTTCTTTTTTAGACGTTTCTACTGGAGAATTTTTAGTTTCTCAAGGAACGAAAGAAGAAGTAGATAAGCTACTTCAAAATTTCAACCCTAGTGAAATATTAGTTTCAAAGCAGAAAAAAGAGAGTTTCTCATCTCAATTTAGTTACCCATATCAATTATTTTATTTGGAAGATTGGGTATTTCAACATGATTTTTCGATTGAATCACTTTGCACTCATTTTAAAACAAAAAACCTTAAAGGTTTTGGAATTGAAAACCTTAATGATGGAGTAATCGCAGCTGGCGCTATAATGCATTATTTAAGCGAAACACAACATCAAAAAATCAATCATATAACTTTTTTAAAGCGAATACCAAAAGAAGACTATGTATGGATGGATAGATTTACAACAAGAAATTTAGAACTTTTTTATTCGAATAATTTAAACGCAGTTACGCTAATTGACGTAATAGATAAAACAATCTCTCCTATGGGAGGAAGGCTACTTAAAAGATGGTTAGCCCTTCCTTTAAAAGACATTAATGAAATAAGTAAACGTCACGAGGTTGTTAAATTTTTAATGGAAGATTTAAATTCATTAAATCAAATACAACATCATGTTAAGCTAATTGGAGATATAGAAAGATTAATTTCTAAAGTGGCTACTTTTAAAATTAGCCCTAGAGAAGTTATTCATTTAAAAAATTCTCTTGAAGCAATTATTCCAATTAAATCCATAGCTGAAAAATCTATTAATACTTCAGTAAAAGAAATCGGGTTAAACTTAAGCAATTGCGATGAGTTGAGAAAAAGAATAAAGGAAACTCTTTTAGAGAATTCACCAGTTAATATTTTAAAAGGAAACTCCATTTCCTCTGACTATTCTGATGAGTTAAAAGAATTAAGACGCATTGCCTTTTCAGGAAAGGAAGTGCTAGATAAAATGCTTACTAGAGAAAGTGAAGCAACAGGAATTACGTCGCTTAAAATAGCCTCTAACAATGTCTTTGGTTATTATATAGAGGTAAGAAATACACATAAAGACAAGGTGCCTGAGCACTGGATTAGAAAGCAAACATTAGTTAATGCAGAGAGATATATTACCGAGGAATT
>Ga0209710_1000412_pt1 | contig 41394 bp, 37 predicted proteins | sample ArcticOcean_MG_C_5_FD_187436 | JGI IMG/M metagenome (GOLD analysis project Ga0209710, IMG submission 187436) | Marine microbial communities from western Arctic Ocean - ArcticOcean_MG_CB4_138 (SPAdes) (version 2) | ecosystem: Environmental > Aquatic > Marine > Oceanic | place: Arctic Ocean...
ATGGATTTTAAAGAGGTAATTACTTTAAGTTTATTTTGGAGTATACATGATGTTGTTCTGAAGAATAATGGAATTTGGCAACGTAATTAAATCATTTTCTGCAGTTCTTAAGGTGATAAAAAAAGCACCAATATCCTTAATATCTCCAGTAATATTGTTCACACTATCTTTTTCTAAGATGGTAATAGAGTCTCCAATTTTTACAGGATAGTTTACAAATAAAATAATACCCGCTGTAATATTAGAGAGAATTGACCATTGTGCAAAAAAGGCAATTCCTAAGATGGTTAAAAAAGAGGAAATATAAATTAATAATTGTTTTTCATCAACACCCCAAATAAAGGCAATCACAACCAGTACCGTAATATAGATAAGAATACTAATTATTTTGTTTGTTACTAATATTCTTGTGTTTCGAAAGCCGAATTTTGTTTCAATTTTCCGAAGTGATTTTGTAATTAATAGACGCATAAAAAAGGCCAATAAAAAGACAATTAAAGACTCTAGGATCTTGTAATGATTTAAAAATTCCATTGTTTTAATTTTTAACTAAATAATGCTTTTAATTCGGTAGCTTCATTTGGCTTTAGCTTACCAGCCAAAACTAAGCTTAATTGTTTCCTTCTTAAAGCACCTTCAAATCGTACTTTTTCTAGTTTTGTTTCCGGTATTAATTGTGGAATTTGAACGGGTTTTCCTGTTTCGTCTACGGCAACAAACGTATAAATACCTTCATTTACTTTTGTTCTATGTCTTGATTGTCGATCTTCGATCCAAACATCAACATAGATTTCCATAGAGGAATTAAACGCTCTAGAAACTTTTGCTTCTACAGTAACAACACTGCCAACAGGCACGGACTTATTAAAAGCAACATGATTTACAGAAGCGGTAACTACAATTCTTCGAGAGTGTCTTCTTGCAGCAATACTGCAAGCCCTGTCCATTCTAGCGAGCAACTCACCACCAAAAAGATTGTCTAAGTAGTTGGTTTCTCCAGGTAAAACGAGGTCTGTTAAAATAGTTAAAGATGCTTTGGATGTTTTTGCTTCCATAAAAAAGTAAATTTTACGCAAAGGTACGCAATCAGCTATTCATAAATACTGCTGAGAACAGAAAGAAAAGTGGAATTATTTGGCAGTTTTAACTAATAACCAGGCGTCTTGTGATACCGTTCGTCTGATGTTGTTTAAGTGATTAATTGCATCATTTTTCTCCGCATAACTGTCAAAACTAACTTGTGTTAAGCCCCATTTATTAACACCAATAATTTTAGAATTAAAGCCGTCTGCAAGTAACTGTTTTACTTTTCGGTTGGCATTTTCTTTAAATTGAAATGCCCCAGCAACCACATGGTATGGTTTGGTTACTTCTCGGATGACATTTAGTTTTAAAGTGGGTAGCGGATTAGAAATGACAAAGGTAGCAGATTGTATCTTTTTTTCTAATATTTTTTGTTGACTTGCAAGCACTTCTTGTTGCTTATCTTGCTCATAACCACTATAACCAGCAAAACTTATTGTTAATAAAATGGCCGCGGTTGCCGCATATTTTATAAATGTTGGAATTATTTTTTTACGCTCCGTTGTAACAATAGGAATCAATTGTTTTACCTGAACTACAGGTCTATTTACTGCGGCGCTTACCACAGCACTTAAACCAAATGAAGCTGTGAGAAAATTAATTTCTTTTTTAGGTTCAAATATAATCTGTTGGTTTTTATTTAAGGAAAGAATTCCCAAACCATCTAATTGAATTTCACTTGTTTTTAACGCTTGCTGCCATTTTGCAACGGTCAAGGAAATAGCGGTAGCCGCTTCTTCAAAAGACATCTTTTCAGTGGAGGTAACATAATTTGCGAGCAAGCCATCATTGTGCTTTAAATGACCATTGAAAGCAACTTGTTTCGCAGGTGGGTAGAATGTTTGTGCATCACTCGTTAATTTTGCACCAATTTGCTGGGTTACAAATCCCCCGAAATCAGGAACTATTACGCAATCGTATCTGTATAATAAATCGGTGATGTGCTTGGCTAAATTCATAATATCAAATATATAATTTTTAATGTTTATTTGAGGAAGGTTCACTAAAAATTATTAACAATTTTTTTATATCTTAGGTATCAAATTGTTATGTATTGAAAGAAGAAAAACTCCTTGCTATTTTAAGATTGCAGAAGTGTAAAGCTGTGGGCACTATTTTGGCAAAGAAACTTATTGTGAATGTTGGCGATGTGGAACAAATATTTAAAGAAAAAACAAGTCATTTGTCAAAAATAAATGGCATCGGTAAACATGTTTTAAAACACCTTTTTGAGAAAGAAAACATACAACTTGCAAAGCAAGAATTAAGCTATATAAAAGACAATGCAATTTCCTATTCTTATTTTTTGGAAGATACGTATCCAATACATTTACAGCATTGTATAGACAGCCCTATTTTGTTGTTTCAAGACGGTGCGATTGATTTCTCAAATAAGAAGATTATTTCTATTGTAGGCACCCGAAACATGAGTTCTTATGGGCGTGATTTCTGTACGAATTTAGTCGCAGATTTAGCCCAATACAATCCAATTATAGTGAGTGGTTTTGCTTATGGAGTAGACATTTGTGCTCACAAAGCAGCCATAAAAAACAATTTACAAACCATTGCGGTATTGGCACACGGATTAGAGCAGGTATATCCAAAAGTACATAAGAAATACATGCAGCAAGTAAATGAAAATGGCGGGTTTTTAACCGAGTTTTGGCACAATGAAATGCCTTTAAGAGAAAATTTTTTAAAAAGAAATAGAATTGTTGCCGGTATTTCTAAGGCGACTATTATTATAGAATCAGCGGCAAAAGGAGGTGCTTTGGTCACAGCAGATATTGCGAATTCGTATGACAAGGATGTGTTTGCAGTGCCAGGAAGAACAACAGATGTGTATAGCAAAGGGTGCAATAATCTGATTAAGAATAATGGGGCATTTCTTTTAAACTCTGCCAAAGAAATTATTAAGATGTTGAATTGGGATTTGAAGGATGTTCCAAAAATGATACAAAAACAGTTGTTTTTAGAGTTGAATGAAAATGAGCAAAAAATTTACGATTTGCTGCATGCCAGAGGACAGCAAATGTTGGATGTAATTTCTTTAGAATGTAATATTCCAGTGTATAAGTTGGCTTCTATTTTATTACAAATGGAACTGAAAGGGATCTCAAAACCTTTGCCCGGAAAGAGGTTTGAATTGGCATAAAATACTTATTTTTGAGAAAATTCACAAGAACAAATGGCGGTAGAGAAAAAATTGATGTCTAAGAAAAAGCCTACGTTTCCAGTAAACGAAATGTTAAACGCTTATTTGAAAAACTACAATAGAAATACTAAAATTTCTATCTTCTATGATGATTTATTGCGTTTTCAAGGTTCTGTAGTAGTCTTTGATAAGGATGATGAAGATACCTTGTGGGTACGTACGTACTACTCTGAATTTGACAGGGAAGAAATAGACAGAAGTTTAAAGAAAATATACACAATACTGCACTCAGATGGTAATGATAGTACCATTCCCTTTCTAAATGTGGATGCTATTGATTATTGCACCTTCGGAAATTCGAAACCTTTTAGAATTAAAATTCGAAATATTTTAAATGACAACTTCACGTACTTTTATGTGAAGAAAGCAGATGCTTCTCGCGTTTATGGTCTAGAGCTAGAGCATCTTTTATCTCCGCACAATATGAATTTTCTGGTACATAAAGACACTCTAATAGAAGAGCATATCGCTGGAATTCCTGGGGATGATTTTATCCGAGATTTTTTGCCAAATTGTACAGAGTTAGAGAAATCTCAGATTGCCAAAGAGTTTGTGAAATTTAAAGAGCGGTGTTTGATCCGTTTGTTGGGAGACATGCGTTCTTATAATTATGTAATTACGCCAACACACGATTTTGACCATATTATTTATAAAATAAGGGCTATCGATTTTGATCAGCAATCTTTTGAAGGAAACTTAAAAGTGTACAACTTGCAGTTTATGAAAGAAAATTTTAAAATGATCGAAATGGTAGGTAAGAAATTACAAAACGATTCTATTCTGCAATATAAAATAGAAGAACGTTCGTTCATGGCAAAAAGAATGTTAAATACTCCCAGACGAAGTGCGCGTTTGATTAAATGCATGAAAGCGGACACTATTTCTTTTCCAGAAAATGTAGCTCTTCTCAAAAAACAACTCATCAAGTATGTTGGAGACGTAAAGTTTAAAGAGTGCAATAACATGGGAGAAATTTTAGAAACTATCTTAGCTTTTGTAAAACGAAATTACATCGATATTAGTAATAAAGAGTTGTTTTAAAAAAGGTAAATTTTTAGTAAAAGGCATCGCAGACGGGAAAACAGGTAAAAGGGACTGCTGTTCTATCTTACTTCGGATACTTTCGATAAGAACGGTTAATATGATGAGTCCTCCACCTATGTACGTGTTAAGACTTGGTATTTCGCGGACAAGAAAGAAGGCGATGCAGATTCCAAAAATAGGTTGTAGGCTGCTAATAATACTTGCGGTAGTTGCAGAAAAAAACTTCAAAGGAATACCTTTTGCTTGCGAACTTTCAAGATGGAATGCTGGAGTTAAAATATACAACCCCGTTAAAACCATCAATCCTAAGAGGATATATATGGGACTAAATTTCACCTTTAAAAAGAAGGGTTCTAGCAATGCGATTATAATAGGGAAGGTGTATAAAGATAAAACACCATGGCTAAAGAGGCTCTAAACCAAATAATCACCGCTACAGGCATTGCTATGTATTTTCCCAAAACACCAGAGGTACTGATGAAAAAGGTTGCTAAAAGTAATAATGCTAGGTTTTTTATAGGTGCTTTGGTCATTATATTTTATTGAGGATCCCTAAGGCGGTTCTCACACTATCTACCCGTATAAAGGTAATGAGCAAGCGCAAACCATTTTTAGTTTCCTTTTCTTTCATAACACAGCTCTTATTGTTTTGTTGCACATACTTTAACATGTTAGAAAACGCGGTCGTTTGGTAAAAATCACTTTGCTGGTCTGCAACAAAATACCCAATCATTCTTTTTTGCTTCAGAATAATTTTATCTAATCCCAGGGCTTTGGCAAGCCACTTTATTCTCACGGAATCTAAGAGGTCCGCAACTTCATTTGGTACTTCTCCAAAGCGATCAATAATTTCAATTTCAAAGACCTGAATTTCTTCTTCATTTTTTAAGTCAGATAATTTGGTATATAAACTCAGCCTTTCAGTTACTGAATTCACATAATAATCTGGAAATAAAATTTCAAAGTCAGTATCTATTTGTACCTCTTTTACAAATTCTTTCGGCTTTGTTTCATCTGTTGGATATAGCTCCTTGAACTCATTTTCTTTTAATTCTTCGATTGCTTCTTGCAAGATTTTTTGATAGGTATCAAATCCAATATCATTTATAAAACCACTTTGTTCACCTCCTAGCAAGTCTCCTGCGCCACGAATTTCTAAATCTTTCATCGCAATATTAATTCCACTCCCTAGGTCAGAGAATAAAACCAATGCCTCTATTCGTTTTCGGGCATCATCTGTCATCACGTGATACGGAGGTGTTATGAAATAACAGAATGCCTTTTTATTCGAGCGCCCAACTCTACCGCGCATTTGGTGTAAGTCTGAAAGTCCGAAATTATTAGCATTATTAATAAAAATAGTATTCGCATTTGGTACATCTAAGCCACTTTCTATGATGGTTGTAGCGACTAAAACGTCAAATTCATTGTTCATGAAACTGAGCATCAATCCCTCCAGTTTTTTACCTTCCATTTGTCCGTGTCCAATTCCAATTTTTGCAGATGGAACTAATCTTTGCAGCAAACCGGCAACTTCTTTTATATTTTCAATTCTATTGTGAATAAAGAAAATTTGTCCACCTCTAGAAATCTCATAAGAAATAGCATCGCGAATGGTTTCTTCAGAAAACCGAATGACATTCGTATCTATGGGGTGTCTGTTTGGAGGTGCTGTTTTAATAATCGATAAATCTCTTGCCGCCATTAGGCTAAACTGTAAGGTTCTTGGGATTGGTGTAGCGGTAAGTGTTAACGTATCTATATTTTCCTTTAAGGTCTTCAGTTTGTCTTTAACGGCCACACCAAACTTCTGCTCCTCATCAATAATTAATAGGCCTAGGTCTTTAAATTGTATGCGTTGGTTTGTGAGCTGGTGTGTTCCTATAATAATATCTATAGAACCATTATTTACCCCTTCAATTGCAGCTGTTTTTTCTTTTGCAGTCCGAAATCTATTTAAGTAGTCAATTTTCAATGGAAAATCTTTGAGACGCTCCGTAAAGGTTTTGTAATGCTGAAAAGCAAGAATTGTTGTGGGTACTAAAATTGCAACTTGCTTCCCGTTGTCTACCGCTTTAAAAGCAGCTCTAATGGCTACTTCGGTTTTTCCAAAACCAACATCACCACAGACCAAGCGATCCATAGGTTGCGCCTTTTCCATGTCATTTTTCACATCCTGGGTGGCAGTAAATTGATCTGGGGTATCTTCATAAATAAAGCTTCCTTCTAATTCGTGCTGAATGTGGGTGTCGGGGCCAAATGAATATCCTTTTTCTAATTTCCTTTTGGCGTATAACTGAATTAAGTTAAAGGCTACATGTTTAACTCTTGCCTTTGTTTTTTGCTTAATTTTTTTCCAAGCCCCAGAACCTAATTTGTAAATTTTTGGTGTTTTCCCGTCTTTACCGTTGAATTTAGAAATTTTATGCAGGGAGTGAATACTCACATATAGGATGTCTCTTTCTCCATATACTAATTTAATAGCTTCTTGTTTATTCCCTTGAACATCAATTTTTTGAAGCCCTCCAAATTTTCCAATTCCATGGTCCATGTGGGTTACGTAATCGCCAATTTCAAGTTTATTGAGTTCCTGAATGGTAATGGCTTGTTTTTTCGCATACCCATTTTTTAATCTAAACTTGTGATAACGTTCAAATATTTGATGATCCGTATAGCAAACCAATCGGTTGTCTACATCTACAAAACCTTGGTATAAAGGAAAAACAACAGTTTCGTAGTGCACTTCTTGTTCAGAGTCGTCAAAAATATCATGAAAACGTTTTGCCTGTTGCTCGTTTGCACAGAAAATATAGTTTTTAAATCCTCCTTTGTGGTATGCTGTCAAATTATCAATTAATAAATTGAACTGTTTGTTGAAAGAAGGTTGTGGAATGGTATTAAACTGAATGATCTCGCTTGAAACAGTATCAAAGGGTTTGTCCTGATTCCCAAAATCAACCAAAGAGAATTCTTTTAGCTGTTTTCTTATAAAGGCACCATTACAAAATAATTCACTTGGTTTTGCATGGTTTATTTCTTTTGACAAGTCATTAAAAGCGTTTTCTGACTTTAGGAATAAGCTGTCTAAACTTCCAAAGAGTAATCCCGTATTTTTTGTAAAAATAATGGTGTTTGCAGAGATGTATTTTAAGAAACTTTGGCGGTGTTCTTGCAGTGTTTTTTTTTCAATATTAGGGATGATTGCTACTTTCTTTAACTTCTCTTTTGAAAGTTGGGTTGCCACGTCAAAGGACCGAATACTTTCAATCTCATCTCCAAAAAATTCAATCCGATAGGGTTCATCATTTGAAAATGAAAAAACATCTACAATTCCTCCACGAACAGAAAAGTCGCCGGGTTCTGTTACAAAATCCACCCGTTTAAATTTATATTCAAAGAGCAGTTCGTTTACGAAGTCTAAGGATAGGTTTTCACCAACAGTAACTTTAAGCGTGTTTTTTTCTAATTCTTTTTTGGTTACTACTTTTTCAAACAGTGCAGCAGGATAGGTGACAATGATGGCTGCTTTTTTTTGAGAATTTATCCTGTTTAAAACTTCAGAGCGCAAGAGTACATTCGCATTGTCTACTTCCTCAATTTGATAAGGTCTTCTGTAAGACCCTGGGTAAAAAAGAACATTTTTTTCTCCTAACAGTTGCTCTAAATCATTTAAATAATAGGCAGCCTCTTCTTTGTCGTTAAAAATTAAAAGATAGGGTTTTTCTGAGGTCTTAAAAGTTTCTGAAATGACAAAAGACAACGACGAGCCAACCAAATTAGTAATTTGGAAATGGTTTTTGTCTTGTTTAAAGGCCTTTATAATCTGCGAAATATTCGAAGATTGTTGGTATTGGTTTATAATGTTCTGCGCACTCAACCTGTTCAGTTTTATGCAAATGTAAGGTGTAAATTAGTAAGAACCCGTGAACTATTTTATTTTCTTGAGCTTTATGCTTCATTTTGTATTTTCCAAGCTTTGCTGCTCCGTGCAATAGTTTATCTGTTCAGAAAAAGGATACTGCCTATTTATAGTTTGTTAAAATAGCAATCATTTTTTTACGATTTAAAAAACCTGATAGTTGCAAATCTATTTCAAATTTTGTATTTAAAATTGTAGTGCTTGGATAGCTAATTATTTTATTTATTGCCCCTAATTCATAGGCTAATTCGTGAATTCCAGTAGTTGTTCCTGTAGGTTTATGATTGAATTTTTTTCCTAAAAAAGGAATGGTTTTTTTTTCTTCACCATTTAATAGAATAAAATAGAACTTTTCATTTAAAAGTTGAATTACTTCTTTGTTTTTAAAAGTAGTTCCTTTCATTCCATAGCAAATTTTACACCAATCTGTATATAGAAAAACAAGTATAGGTTTCGCTTTTTTTTGCTGCAACTTCTCCACTTCTTCAAAAGTGAAAATTGTTAAAACTTCTTTTTCCTTACTTTCTTGACCGTAGCTTTTGCTCCATCCAAAGAAAATAAAAATAAAAAGAAATTTTTTAGTAAAATGCATAATTAGCTTCGAAATATATTAAAATAGGGTGCAACGAACTCCCGCAAAAGCTCTAATTCCTTGGTTAGATGCGTATACATAACTCGGGTCAAAAGCGCTTTCTGGATTCAGCTCTGTGTTTACACCTTCATCAAAAGGATTGTCTGCACTATTAATACTATTTGCAGCAGGCGTAAAGTTCAACAGGTTTTTTACACCTCCATAAATTTCCCAACTGTTGTTAAACTTTTTGCTTAATTGAATATTTTGGATGCTAAACCAAGGCGAGTATTCATCTCTTGGGTCATTTTCACCCAATAAGGGCAAACGCATTGGTCCGTAAATATTTCCTGTATAATCGATGCTAAAGTTATTGTGAAACTTATAAGAAATAGACCAAACTCCGCTAAAACCTTCGGTTAGTAATTGTGTTCTCTTTACACCATCTTCTGTAACAGACACTTCCATTAATGTGGCTCCAGCGTTGATCGCTAATCCGTTTGTAAATAAAAAATCTGCATTTAAGGAAATCCCTTGTGAAACTGAAGAACCTTCTAAATTTGCATAGATAATTTTATTCGGATCTGATTCGTAATCCGGTAAGATTCTATTATTGAAATAGGTGTAAAAAGCACTTGCATCTATGGTGATAAAAGAACTTTCAGTATTTATTTTTTTTACATAATTAACGTTTCCATTCCAAGAGGTTTCTGGATCTAATGCTCCATCAAATTCTACTGTTCTTGCGCCAGTTAAAGCTGCATGATCTTCTGTGAAAATATTGGCAACTCTAAATCCGTTTCCCGCACTGAGTCTTATAGTATGAGATGTATCTCTAGAACTCCATTTGTAATTCACCCGCGGTGAAAAAATATTTCCATGCACACTATTGTAGTCCCACCGAACACCTAAAAGTATTTTTTTTCGAGCACTGAAACTTATTTCATTTTGTGCAAAAACGCCCGGTAAGTGAATTATTGATGGACTATTGTGAATACCATTCTCATTTAAAGTTGCAAATGTATTATCATCATAAAAAGTATAACGATACGCCGCACCTAATAATAAATCGTGTTTTCCCCCTAATTTTTTGTTGTAAATTAACTGACCAAAACCAATTAACTGTGCTGCATCATAGGAAGTTTCTCCATAAAAAGAATCTTGATAGTGCGCGTTTGCACTAAATTGAAAATTTAAATTTTCTGTAGTTGGCAATTCGTAGGTACCAAAAGTCTCCCATCTATTGGTGTAAATACTTTCACCATAAATTTGGTTTCCTCCTCTAAATTCTTTTTCCCAATTCATTTCTCCTCCCCAACGATCTTCATACACATAACGACCAGCAATGGTAAAAACCTTATTGCTTTTTCTTTCGATGTTTATTTTATTAAATATGGAGATTCTGTTTTGTAACGTCAGATCGGTAAAATTGTCATTATTGGTGTCAATTCTATTTTGAAAATTGAAATAATTTACACCCAGTAAACCTTGTATTTTTTCTGATGCATTGTAACGCAAACCAACATCTAAATTAACTTCTCCCCAAGAACTTATAAATGTATCTGTGGATAATAAGGGGGCATTTACAGGTTTTTTAGTGATGACATTTATAATACCACCAACCGCTTCCGAACCGTATAAAGTAGAAGCTGGGCCTTTAACAATTTCTACTCTTTCTATTAATGCTTGCGGAATTCCTGTCAACCCATACACGGTAGAGAGGCCACTTACAATTGGCATTCCATCAATTAAAACAAAGGTATAAGACCCTTCTAAACCATTAATATGAATATCCCCTGTATTACAAACGCTACAATTTAATTGCGGACGAACCCCATTTACATTTTGTAAAGATTCGAAGATCGAGGGTGTGGGGTTTTTTCTAAAAAAAGTTTCGCTATAGACCTCTACAGGAACAGGGCTATTCGATTTTGTTACGGGTCTTAGGGTTCCAGAAATTACAATTTCCTCTAAAGCATCATTTACCTTCAAGTTAAAGTTTTTAACTATTTTTTGATTTCCGGTAAGTGTAATTTTTTTTGATTTGAATTTAAAACCTATGCTGCTTGCAACGATGGTATAGGTTCCATTTGGAATATTTTTTAACTCAAAAAAACCATTTTCGTTGGTGGAAGTTCCTTGTTTGTTTTTTTTGAGATATACATTTACAAAGGGTAAAACTTCACCGTTGGAGCTTACTTTTCCTGAAATACTATTTGTTTGTCCTTTTATAGAAGCACTACCCAAAAATAAAAGACAGCTAATTTTGATAATTATTTTCATTTTTAAATATAATATCCGACAAATATAACATTATTTTTAGACTTGCCTAAAAATTTATTTTTATAAAAATTAAAGTTATATATTTGCGTTCTAAATAAAGGCATATGTTTACGCTTTCGGAAGAAAATTATTTAAAAGCAATTTATCATTTAGAATCAGGTTCTGAAAAAGGAATAAGTACAAATGCTATTGCCAAAAGACTAGAAACAAAAGCTTCTTCTGCAACAGATATGATTAAAAAATTATCTGAGAAAGAAGTGGTTCTTTACAAAAAATACCAAGGAGTAACTTTAACCGATTTCGGAAAAAAAACTGCCGCAAATATTGTACGAAAACACCGCTTATGGGAAGTTTTTCTGGTAGAGCGATTAAATTTCTCATGGGATGAGGTGCATGAGGTTGCAGAACAATTAGAGCATATAAAATCACCAAAATTAATCAATCAATTAGATGCGCTTTTGGGCTTTCCAACGCACGATCCCCATGGAGACCCCATTCCGGACAAAGATGGGAACGTAAACGCAGTTGATAAAATTCTTTTAGCTAACTTAACTAAAAACGAAAGCGGTGTTTGTGTTGGGGTGCATGATTCCTCTTCAGAATTTTTACGATTTTTAGATAAAAAAGGCATCACTTTAGGGAAAGAAATTACCGTATTAGAAAAAGAAGATTTTGATGACTCTTTGCTCATAGAGATTGATGCAGAAAAACTATCAATCTCAAAGAAAATAGCCAATAATCTATACATACAAAAATGATGAGTACATTCGATCAATTAGTTGAATTTGGAAAAGAACATCCAATTTTATCAGCATTATATGCTTCCCTTTTTACTTGGGGATTAACTGCTTTAGGGGCCTCCTTAGTTTTCTTTTTTAAGAAATTAAATAGAGCTGTTTTAGATGGAATGTTGGGGTTTACTGGCGGTGTTATGGTAGCGGCAAGCTTCTGGAGTTTGTTAGCGCCGGCCATAGAAAATAGCCCTGGAGAGGGTTTTATGAAAGTTTTTCCAGCGGCAATAGGTTTTGGTTTAGGGGCGTTGTCACTTTTTGGAATGGATAAAATATTACCTCATTTACATATTAACTTCAAAGAAAGTGAGGCAGAAGGTGTGAAAACAGAATGGCATAAGACAACCTTGTTAGTTTTGGCGATTACCTTGCATAATATTCCAGAAGGCTTGGCTGTTGGTGTTTTATTTGGAGCGGCATCTACCTTAGTAGGAGTGGAGCAAACAGAGATGATTATTGCGGCAATTTCTTTAGCTATCGGAATTGGAATCCAGAATTTCCCTGAGGGATTTGCAGTTGCCATGCCCTTAAGAAGGCAAGGTGTTAGTCGATTAAAAAGTTTTTGGTATGGGCAATTATCCGCGATTGTAGAACCTATTGCAGCAGTGTTGGGTGCTTTGGCAGTATCCTTTTTTGTGCCAATTTTACCATATGCATTGGCGTTTGCTGCAGGTGCAATGATTTTTGTAGTTGTAGAAGAGGTAATACCAGAAACACAAAGAGACAAGTATACAGATATCGCAACACTGGGTTTTATCGGTGGTTTTATTGTAATGATGTCTTTAGATGTTGGTTTAGGTTAGTATCTAATTGCTTAAAATAATAAAAAACGATAATTGATTAGAATTTATAATATATTATTGTTTTTATTTTTTTGTAACTCTCAGCTTTTGTAGCTTGTCTTTTGATTCTAAAAATTGTATTTTGCAATAAAATACTGCTGTGTTACAATCCTCTTCTTTTCAAGTGTATAATGCTTCTGCCGGAAGCGGAAAAACATATACGCTAGTAAAACAATACCTGAAAGTTTTATTGACTTCGGACAATCTTTTTATGTTCCAGAAGATATTGGCAATTACGTTCACCAACAAAGCAGCTGGTGAAATGAAAGAGCGCGTGTTGTCAAGTTTAGAAGATTTTTCGGGAGGGAATACAAGCGATTTATTAAAAATAATCTTGGAGGAAACAGATTTGGATCAAACGGTCATTCAAGAACGAAGCAAGAAAATTTTACAGGCTATTTTGCAGAACTATGCTGCTTTCTCAATTACAACTATCGATAGCTTTACCCATAAAGTAATCAAAAGCTTTGCGCATGATTTAGGTTTGTCGCTCAACTTTGAAGTAGAAATGGACGCAATTTCTTTATTAAATGAAGCGGTAGATGTTTTAATTTCAAAGATTGGTAGTCATAAAAAACTTACCAAGCTTTTAATTGATTATTCTTTAGACAAAGCAGATGACGATAAATCTTGGGATATTTCGAAAGATTTAAATGATTTTGCTCGGGTATTACTGAATGAAGACGACGTAAAGCATTTTAGAAAACTTGCAGATAAGGAATTGGATGATTTTTTTGAGCTTAAAAAGAAACTTCAGAAAGAAAATATAGAAATAGAGGCTACTTATAAGAAACTTGGAGATGAGGTGTTACAATTTATTAAGACTAATGGAGTTTCAATTATAGATTTTGCATATGCTGGTGAGGTTGTAAAACATTTTCAAAAGTTCACAAAGTTGCGATTTTTAAAAAGTGAAGAGTTGAAATTTGATGGGAGATTAAACACGACCATTGAAGAGGCTAAGAGTCTCTTTGCTGCAAAATCCACTCCAGCAACAAAAGAAGTGATTGAGGGTGTTTCAGACCAATTAAGGGCATACTACCAGGAGTCTAAAGAAATGTATCATAGTTCGTATTCTAATTATCTACTCAATAAAGTTACCTTAAAAAGTATTATTCCGCTAGCCGTTTTGAATAATATTAATTCGGAGCTCAGTAGTATAAAAGAGGATAATAATATTCGTTTAAATGCAGAATTTAATCAACTCATCTCAGACAATATAAAAGACCAGCCGGCGCCATTTATCTATGAAAGAATTGGACAGCGTTTTCAGCATTATTTTATCGATGAAATGCAAGATACTTCTGTATTACAGTGGCAAAATATAATTCCTTTGATAGAGAATGCATTGGCACAGGAGAATAGTAATTTATTATTGGTTGGTGACGCTAAACAGGCTATCTATAGATGGCGTGGTGGTAAAGCAGAACAATTTATAGCGCTAGGCTCAAAGGAAGAAAACCCTTTTAATATTGATAAAGAGGTTAATAGCTTAGAAACGAATTATAGAAGCTATTCAGAAATTATTAATTTTAATAATTCTTTTTTTCAGCACACTTCGAATTTTCTTCAAAATGAATCCTACAAAAAATTGTTTTTCGAAGGAAATACACAATTAGAGAATTCAAAAAAAGGAGGTTTTGTTTCCCTTTCTTTTTTAGACAAAGCGGATGAAAAGGAGTTAGAGAAAACAAAGTATCCAAGAAAGGTTTTGGAGAAAATAAAGGGGTTAGAGAAAGATTTTTATCTAAATGAGATGTGCGTCCTAACGAGAACAAAAAAAGATGGGATTGCAGTCGCTGACTATTTGTCAGAAAATGGAATTGCCATCGTCTCATCAGAAACATTGTTGTTAAAGAGTAATTCTAAAATCAATTTTATTATTGATATTTTATATAGCCTCGAGAATACAAATGATGAAGAAAGGAGGTTTGAGCTTTTATACTTTTTGTATGAACATCTGCAGATAAAAACATCAAAACACGCCTTTTTTAAGAAACATGTGAAAGCAACAAATGATTTAATTTTTAAAGATTTAAAGGCTTTCGGAGTTTCATTTAATTTTCTTTTGTTTCAACAACTGCCCTTTTATGAAAAAATTGAAGAGATCATTAGAGGCTTTAATTTGGTAACTTCTTCAAATGCATATGTGCAATTTTTTTTAGATATTGTTTTAGAGCAACAGCGAAAAGCAGCAGATATTGGGGATTTCTTAGAATTTTGGGAACGTAAAAAAGACGCTTTGAGCATTGTGGCTTCAGAAAATTCAGATGCTGTGCAAGTAATGACCATACACAAGTCTAAGGGATTGGAATTTCCGGTAGTAATTTTTCCATGTGATGTAGATATTTATAGACAAATTAATCCGAAAATTTGGTTCGATGATTTGCCAAAAGAGTACGATTTTAAAGAACTTTTGATAGATTATAAGAAAGATTTAAGTTTGATTAGCGCAAGGGGAGCAGAGCTATACAATTCACAAAGAGAGGCGTTGGAATTGGATAATTTTAATTTATTATATGTAGCTTTGACAAGGGCTGAAGAGCAGCTGCATGTTGTTACTGAAAAGAAAATTTCTTCCAAAGGAGTTGAAAATAAGAATCATTATTCGGGTATTTTTATCAACTATTTAAAAGAACAAAACCTTTGGCAAGAAGACTGTTTAGAATATCGTTTTGGAAATGAACAAAGAGTTCAAAAGAAAGAAAAACAAGTTTCCTTAACGGTGGTTCATGAAAAATTTATTTCTACACCTTGGCAAGAGCATAATATTGTATTACTAGCAAGTTCCTCGAAATTATGGGATACAGCGCAAGGAGATGCGATTGGTTTTGGAAATTTATTCCATGAAATATTATCAAAAATTATTACAAGTAAGGATGTTGAATCGGTTACAAATCAATACCATCAAAAAGGATTTATTGATGATGCACAGTTGAAGGCAATAAAACTTGAGATATATACTATTACAAACCATCCAAAATTAAGGGCATATTATGCAGAAGAGGCGGTTGTTTTTAATGAAAGAGAAATTGTAGATGTAGACAATCAGGTAATTATTCCAGATAGATTAGTTTTTAATAGTAAGAATCAGGTAACAATTATAGATTATAAGACGGGAAGTCCGGCTAGTGAACATAAGCAACAGCTATTGAAGTATGAAAAAGTTTTAAAATCAATGAACTTCAGTATCGATAAAAAATTCCTTATTTATAGGAATGAAAAAATTGATGTCGTTGAGGTATCAGTAAAAAAATAAACTTTGTAACTTTGTATTTTTTAAATTGATAAAAAATGTACGGTAAAATTAAGGATACTTTAAATAAAGAGCTTCAAGAGATCAAAGAGGCAGGATTGTATAAAACGGAAAGAATTATAACTTCTTCGCAAGATGCAGTGATTACAATTTCCACAGGAGAAAAGGTCTTGAATTTTTGTGCCAACAATTATTTAGGCTTATCAAATCACCCTGCAGTAATTCAAGCTGCAAAAGATACCATGGATACCCATGGTTTTGGAGTTTCTTCGGTTCGTTTTATTTGTGGAACTCAAGACATTCATAAAAAATTAGAACAAAAAATAGCAGATTTCTATACTACAGAAGATACTATATTATACGCCGCTTGTTTTGATGCAAATGGAGGTGTTTTTGAGCCACTATTAACAAAAGAAGATGCTATTATTTCAGACAGTTTAAACCACGCCTCTGTTATTGACGGAGTGCGTTTGTGCAAAGCAGCGCGATATCGGTACGATAATAATGACATGGCCTCTTTAGAAACGCAGTTAATTGAAGCAAATAAACAACAGCATCGTTTTAAAATTATTGTCACCGATGGCGTTTTCTCTATGGATGGCATCGTTGCAAAACTAGATGAAATTTGTGATTTAGCAGATAAATATGATGCGCTCGTAATGGTAGATGAATGCCATGCCACTGGTTTTATAGGAAAAACGGGCCGTGGAACTGTAGAATTGAAAAATGTAATGGATAGAGTTGATATCGTTACAGGAACTTTAGGGAAAGCTTTGGGTGGCGCAATGGGAGGCTACACAACGGGTAAAAAAGAAATTATTGAAATTTTACGTCAACGTTCGAGACCTTACTTATTTTCAAACTCTTTAGCACCTGCTATTGTAGGTGCTTCTTTAAAGGTTTTTGAATTAATTTCGGATGATACTTCACTTCGAGATCAATTAGAATGGAATACAAACTATTTTAGAGAAGAAATGGGACGTGTAGGGTTTGATTTGGTAGGCGCAGACGCCGCAATTGTTCCAGTCATGTTATATGATGCAAAACTATCCCAAATAATGGCAGATAAACTTTTAGAGAAAGGTATTTATGTAATCGGCTTTTTTTTTCCAGTAGTACCCAAAGAGAAAGCAAGGATAAGAGTGCAATTGTCCGCAGCGCACACAAAAGAGCACTTAGACAAAGCAATTAGAGCTTTTGTTGAAGTGGGTAAGGAGTTAAAAGTCATTTAAAATGGCCTCATAAATTTTGGTATTATGAATATTTTTTCAATTTATTTTGTAAACTCGTATTAAGAGAGTACTTTTGTGTTAAAATAATAAAAAATTAATTTAAAAATTTGATAATGAAAACATTTAAAATAGCTGTGATAGCTTTATTTACATTCGCATTGACTGGTAATTTAAACGCTCAGGATGCCAATAACCCTTGGGTTGTAGGTTTTGGATTAAATGCGATAGATTTTAATACTAATAGCGACTTTAGTAGTCAAATTGATGATTTAACAGAAATTAAAGATTGGAATACACTTCCTTCAATTTCAAGAATTTCTGCAGAGAAATACTTAGAGAAAGGTTTTAGTTTACAGGTAGCTGGTTCTTTAAATAAGATTGAAACATTAGATATTGAAGGAGATTCAGATTTTCTGTATTATGCTTTTGATGCAAATGTAAAATATGATTTAAATACTTTAGTAGGTGAAACTGCTTGGTTTGATCCGTATGTATTTATTGGTGGAGGATATGTTTCTGCTGACGGTGAAGGAGAGGGTATGTTAAATTTGGGATTAGGTTTTAACACTTGGTTTACGGAAAATATAGGTTTAAATTTTCAATCGGGCGTTAAGAAAGGGTTTAACGAAACGGTAGCAACTCATGTGCAGCACTCTGTTGGCTTAGTTGTCAAATTTGGCGGTACAGATACAGACGGAGACGGCGTATATGATAAATTTGATGCATGTCCTGAAGTTGCTGGTTTAGAGGAGTTCAATGGATGTCCAGATGCTGATGGCGATGGAATCAAAGATTCTGATGATGCGTGTCCAAACGTTATCGGTTTGGTTGCTATGAATGGTTGTCCTGATGCTGACGGAGATGGAATTGCGGATAAAGATGACATGTGTCCTAATGAAAAAGGAACAAAAGCAAACAAAGGGTGTCCAGATGCTGATGGTGACGGAACTTTAGATAAAGATGATAAATGTCCAGCGATCGCAGGACCAACTGCTAATGCAGGATGTCCTTGGCCAGATACAGATGGAGATAGTATTTTAGATAAAGACGATAAGTGCCCAACAGTTGCAGGTATTGCTTCAGAGGAAGGTTGTCCAGAAATAATTTCTAATGAGGCTAAAATGGGAATGGATACATTTGCAGAGGCTATTTTATTCAACTTAGAAAGTGCAAGTTTTCAAAGAGGAGTAGAGAAAGATTTAGACGGCATGTTAGCTATCATGAGTGAATTTCCAGAGGCTAACTTTGCAGTTAGAGGATATACAGATACTTCAGGAAGTGTTTCTGGAAATCTAAAACTGTCGAATGCAAGAGCGAATGCTGTTTTAAACTATTTAGTTGAAAACGGAGTGGATGCCTCAAGACTAACTGCTACAGGTTTTGGTCAAGAGAGTCCAATTGCTTCAAACAAAACAAGAGCAGGTAGAGTTCAAAATAGAAGAGTAGAAGTGAAGGTAACAAACTAGTTTTCTTTATAAAATAGTAAAAAGGTCTCATCATTTATGATGAGACCTTTTTTTTTTAAAACCTTTTTTTATTCCCTACAAAAAAGTATCTTTGCAACCTTAAATTGAGGTACTAAATCTCAAAATATAATTAATAACTATAATTAGATACAGATGTCTACGACAACAGGAAAAGTTTCTCAAATTATTGGGCCCGTAATTGATGTTGAGTTCAATACAGAAAATTCTGAACTTCCTAAAATTTACGATTCGTTAGAAATTAAAAAAGCGGATGGTTCTATTTTAGTTTTAGAAGTACAACAGCATATTGGTGAAGATACGGTTAGAACCATTGCTATGGACGCAACTGATGGATTAAGTAGAGGAACAGAAGTGTTAGCTACTGGGAATCCAATTCAAATGCCAATTGGAAAAGATATTTATGGTCGTTTATTTAATGTAACTGGAGACGCTATTGATGGTTTAGGAAATTTAAAGAAAGAGGGTGAAGATGGTGTTTCAATACACCGTGCGGCTCCCAAGTTTGAAGATCTATCTGTCTCAACAGAAGTTTTATTTACAGGAATTAAGGTAATTGATTTAATTGAGCCGTATGCAAAAGGAGGTAAAATTGGATTGTTTGGAGGAGCAGGTGTAGGTAAAACTGTTTTAATCCAAGAATTAATAAATAATATTGCAAAAGGACACGGTGGTTTGTCTGTTTTTGCAGGAGTTGGAGAAAGAACACGTGAAGGAAATGATTTACTTCGCGAAATGTTAGAGTCAGGAATTATAAAATACGGAGACGATTTTATGCATTCTATGGAAGAAGGAGGATGGGATTTATCAAAAGTTGATAAACCTGGAATGCGAGATTCTAAAGCAACGTTTGTCTTTGGACAAATGAATGAGCCACCTGGAGCGCGTGCGCGTGTTGCCTTGTCTGGTTTAACTATAGCTGAATATTTTAGGGATGGAGCCGGTGAAAGCCAAGGAAAAGATGTGCTGTTTTTTGTGGATAATATCTTTCGCTTTACGCAAGCAGGTTCTGAGGTTTCTGCACTGTTAGGGCGTATGCCTTCTGCAGTAGGTTATCAACCAACATTAGCAACAGAGATGGGTGCAATGCAAGAACGTATTACTTCTACTAAAAAAGGTTCTATTACTTCTGTGCAGGCAGTTTACGTGCCTGCGGATGATTTAACAGATCCCGCACCAGCAACTACTTTTGCGCATTTAGATGCAACCACAGTGTTGTCGCGTAAAATTGCAGAATTAGGTATTTATCCAGCAGTAGATCCTTTGGACTCTACTTCTAGAATTTTATCAGCTGCAATCTTAGGAGAAGAACATTACAATACAGCAACTGCAGTAAAGGAAATTCTACAACGTTATAAAGAATTACAAGATATTATTGCCATTTTAGGAATGGAAGAATTGTCTGAGGAGGATAAGTTAGTAGTGCACAGAGCAAGACGTGTGCAACGTTTCTTATCTCAGCCTTTCCATGTTGCTGAACAATTTACAGGGATTCCCGGAGTTTTAGTAGATATTAAAGACACTATCAAAGGGTTTAATATGATCATGGATGGTGAGCTAGATAAATATCCTGAGGCTGCTTTTAATTTAAGAGGATCGATTCAAGATGCGATTGATGCTGGTGAAAAAATGTTAGCTGAAGCATAAACAGTTGCTGGTTTTTAGTAGTGAGCGATATGCGATAAACTAAGAACAAACAACTAAAAAATATAAAATTATGTTTTTAGAAATTGTAACACCAGAAGCAATATTATTTTCTTCAGAAGTTGATTTGTTTTCAGCTCCAGGAAATGATGGAGAGTTTCAAATATTAAACAACCACGCTCCTATAGTGACGATTTTAAAAGAAGGGGAGATAAAAATTCATGTGCACAGTCAAGAACATATCGTGCTAGACGATTTGCATGGGCATATAGAAACGCAGGCAGACGACGATAAAGTTTTAACATTAAAAATCAAGTCTGGAACTTTAGAGTTAAATGATAATAAAGCAATTATTTTAGCAGATTAGGCGCTTTAATATTCAAAACAATAGACCTCAATACTTTTATGTTTTGAGGTTTTTTTGTGCTTTTTAATAAGCTGAATTTAGATTTTATTTTGGGTATTTATCTTATCCTTATTTTAAAATTAAGACCATCATAGTAATGATTTTGCATTAGGTATGCTATTAAAAATAAGAGATGTACTTCATAAAAATATTGTAGATTTGTGCTATGGAAGAAACAAACAGACAACGTAAAATTGCAGGAGTTTTACAAAAAGATTTGGTAGATGTGTTGCAAAAGGCAGCGCAAGATGGAATGAAAGGAGTCATAATTTCTGTTTCTAAAGTGCATGTTACTGCAGATTTAGGGGTTGCAAAGGTTTATTTAAGTGTTTTCCCCTCAGAAAATAGAGAGGAAATGGTCAAAGGGATTCAGTCCAATACGGTTTTGATTCGTCATGAAATGGCAAAGAGAACTCGTAACCAGTTAAGAAGAATGCCAGAATTATTGTTTTTTGGTGATGACACCTTAGATTACATCGAGGAAATTGATAAGTCGTTGAAAGGAAATGATGCGGATCCTATAAAAAATCCTGATGTGCTAGAAAGACGTAAAAAAAAATAAAATCATATTCTCTATTTGAGTTTTTCTTACTACATAGCCAAAAGATATTTATTTTCTAAAACTGGTAATAATGCCATAAACATTATTACCGTTATTGCGTCCTTCGGAGTAATTGTGGGTTCTTTAGCTTTGTTTGTAATTTTATCAGGATTTTCGGGACTTAGGACATTTAGTTATAATTTATTGGATGTTTCTGACCCAGATATAAAAATTACGGCGACAAAAGGGAAGTCTTTTTTTGTGACTGAGGGTGTAATGGAAAACTTGCATCAGAATCTTTCTATCAAAGAAATATCAAATATTGTAGAAGAACGTGTTTTTTTAGAGTACAATGATAAAACCGAGATTGCCTATATCAAGGGTGTTCAAGAGAATTATACACAGATTTCTAAAATAGATGCCGCGCTAAGTGCAGGAACCTGGCTTCAAACAGATTATAGTAATACCGCAGTTATTGGACGAGGAATTTCAAACAAACTTTCTTTAGGAATTCTAAACTATGGGGTTCCTCTAAAAATAATGATTCCTAAACCAGGGACAGGTTTTATAAACCCTAGAAATCCGTTTTATAAAATTAAAGTACAAATTGTAGGTATTTACACAGGCACGGAAGAGTTTGAAAGTAAATATGTATTTACATCTATCGAGCAGGCCAGAAGCTTATTGCGTTTTAAAGAAAATCAAGTAACGGCAATAGAGTTAAGGTTGGCAGATTTTCAAGAAGCAGAAGCGGTTGCTGGTTTTTTAGGAGATAGTTTAGGTAAAGATTTTAAAGTACAGACGAAAGCGCAGTTGAATGCTGTGTTTTATAAAGTGATAAATACCGAAAATTTTGTGTCCTATTTAATTTTTACATTAATAGTGATCATTGCACTATTCAACGTCATTGGCGCAATAATTATGATGATTATTGACAAAAGACAAAATTTAAAAACACTATTTAATTTAGGGGCAACACTCAAAGAAATTAAGAAAATTTTTATATTCCAAGGTTTTTTATTGACCTTTTTCGGAATGTGTGTTGGCTTATTTTTGGGAATTATATTGGTCTTTCTTCAAAAGAAATTTGAGTTGTTTATGATTGTCCCAAATTTAGCATATCCTGTGGAATTTAGAGGTGCAAACCTCCTAATTGTATTTTGTACAATTACAATATTAGGATTTATAGCCGCCAAAATAGCAAGCAGTAGAATTTCTGAAGATTTTATAGAAAAGTAAATTAATAAGCTTGCGGAATAATAAGGTTTCCAAACTTAGCTTCCACTTCATCAAATGCATTAAAAACATGCGTTGCGTCATCTGAGGTTACCATTTTCATGCGATGTTCTTTGAAATGTGGAATACCTTTAAAGTAGTTTGTATAATGTCTTCTTGTTTCAAAGACTCCTAATACAGGTCCTTTCCAATCAATAGCCATCTGTAAATGTCTTCTAGCCATTTCTACACGCTGCGCAATCGTGGGTTTCCCCATGTGTTCCCCAGTCTTAAAATAATGTTTTACCTCATTAAAAAACCAAGGATATCCAATAGCAGCTCTGCCAATCATTGCACCATCTAATCCATAAGAATCGCGCATTTCCATTGCTTTTTCGGGCGTAGTAATATCACCATTTCCAAAAACAGGAATGTGCATTCTTGGATTGTTTTTTACAGCGGCAATTGGTTTCCAGTCTGCTTCTCCCTTATACATTTGAGCACGCGTTCTTCCATGAATAGAAATTGCAGCACAACCAACATCTTGCAAACGTTCTGCAACTTCTACAATGCGGATAGAGTCGTGATCCCATCCCAAGCGTGTTTTTACTGTAATCGGTAAATTTGTGTGTTTTACCATGGCTTCTGTTAAGGAAACCATTAAATCAATGTCTTTTAATATTCCGGCACCAGCACCTTTAGAAACTACTTTTTTAACAGGGCATCCAAAATTAATATCGATAATATCGGGATTGGATTTTTCTACAATCTCTACAGTCCTGAGCATAGACTCTAAATTTGCTCCAAAAATTTGAATACCTACGGGTCTTTCTTTTTCGTAGATGTCTAATTTCATCAAACTTTTCGCCGCATCCCGAATTAAACCTTCCGAAGAAATAAATTCGGTGTACACCACGTCTGCACCATTTTCTTTACACAACGCTCTAAATGGAGGGTCTGAGACATCTTCCATGGGCGCTAATAATAACGGGAATTCAGGAAGTTCTATGTTGCCTATTTTTACCAAAGTAATTTATTTTTTGCAAAATTAGTGTTTTTATTGGAGAGCACCCAAATTCCGAAGCATCCTTGCGAAAGTTATGTGCAAGTTGTATATGATTACACGAAAGTAAATCCTCTTGGAGTACAGTAGTCGTTTTTAGCAGTTAGAAGTCGAATATAAAAGGTCTGGCTCGAGGTCTTCGGATATCAGCGCTTCTGAAAATACCATAAATAAATTTCAAGATTTATAGTCGCATTCGGTAGATGTTTTTAAAACATAGAATTGTATACTTTAAATTAAAACGGCTATCTTACAGAATGAAAAGAAAAATTTAAAACTATGGAAGTAAAAGAAAGTGTTTTAAGGAAAGTAAGAATTTTAATTACCAACCAGTTTGATTCTCCGGAAGAAGCGCTTCGTTTCTTTGATTCTGAAAATGAGGGACGGTTAAAAAAACATGAATTAAAAAAAATGCTGAGAGGTGCAGTAGAAAATGATTTCTTAAGAGCAAATGTAGCATCTGAATTATTAAAAGGATACGACAGATCAAGCAGCGATACTGTAAACTGGGAAGAGTTTAAAATTGAAATTTCTGAGTATGAAGGGAATGTGTAAATGAAGATATTTTGAACATAAACTGCACTGAATTTCATTGTACTTTTTTTATTTGTCAAGGGGTGTAAATACCATATCTTTGTGTACTGAAAGTAGTTAGAAAATGACCTATGAAGAACATTAGAAACTTTTGCATTATCGCGCATATTGATCATGGTAAAAGTACATTAGCAGATAGATTATTAGAATTTACAGGCACAATAACAGACCGGGAAAAGAAAGATCAGTTATTGGATAGTATGGATTTAGAGCGGGAACGCGGAATTACGATAAAATCACATGCCATTCAAATGGACTATACGCATAACGGAGAGCAGTATATTTTAAATTTAATAGATACTCCGGGTCATGTAGATTTTTCTTACGAAGTTTCGCGTTCAATTGCAGCTTGTGAAGGAGCTTTGTTAATTGTAGATGCAGCACAAAGTATACAGGCACAAACAATTTCTAACCTATACCTTGCACTAGAAAATGATTTAGAAATTATTCCTATTTTAAATAAAGTTGATTTACCTTCAGCAAATCCAGAAGAAGTAACAGATGATATTGTTGATTTATTGGGCTGCGAACCTGAAGATGTAATCCATGCAAGTGGAAAGACTGGTTTTGGTGTTGAAAATATTTTAGAGGCTATTATAGCTAGAATTCCAGCTCCTAAAGGAGATCCTGATGCACCTTTGCAAGCTTTGATATTCGACTCAGTATACAACTCTTATAGAGGAATAGAAACGTATTTCCGTGTATTTAATGGAGAAATTAAAAAAGGGCAGCGCATTAAGTTTATTGCAACAAATAAAGAATATTTTGCGGATGAAGTAGGGACTTTAAAATTAGAGCAGGTCGTAAAAAAATCCGTAAAAACAGGTGATGTTGGTTATTTAGTAACAGGGATTAAAACGGCAAAAGAGGTGAAAGTAGGGGATACTATCACGGATGCTGCCAATCCTACGAAGGAAAGTATTGTTGGTTTTGAAAACGTGAAGCCCATGGTTTTTGCAGGAATATACCCTGTAGACACCGAAGATTACGAAGAGTTGCGATATTCTATGGAAAAATTGCAGTTAAATGACGCTTCTTTGGTTTTTGTACCAGAGAGCTCTGCGGCTTTAGGTTTTGGATTTCGTTGTGGATTCTTAGGGATGTTGCACATGGAAATTATTCAAGAACGTTTAGAGCGTGAGTTTAATATGACGGTAATTACTACGGTGCCGAATGTTTCTTACCACGCGTACACCAAGAAAAATCCGAATGAGATATTACTCTTAAATAATCCTACAGATTTACCAGACCCATCGAGATTAGACAGAGTTGAAGAACCTTTTATAAAAGCGAGTATCATTACAAAGTCAGATTTTGTGGGACAAGTAATGAGTCTGTGTATCGAAAAACGTGGAGAAATCACCAATCAAACTTATTTAACTACAGAGCGGGTAGAATTAACTTTTGACATGCCTTTAGCAGAAATTGTGTTCGATTTTTACGATCGTTTAAAAACTGTTTCTAAAGGATATGCCTCTTTTGATTATTCACCAATTGGCATGCGTGAATCTAAATTGGTAAGAGTAGATCTTTTATTAAACGGTGCACCCGTAGATGCACTTTCAGCGCTTTTACACGCAGATAATGCGTATTCAATTGGGAAGAGAATTGTAGAAAAACTTAAAGAATTATTACCAAGACAGCAGTTTGACATTCCTATTCAAGCAGCAATTGGAGCAAAAATTATTGCGCGTGAAACTACCAAAGCATTGCGTAAAGATGTGACGGCAAAATGTTATGGTGGAGATATTTCCAGAAAACGTAAGCTGTTAGAAAAGCAGAAAAAAGGAAAGAAAAGAATGCGTCAAGTGGGGAACGTAGAAATTCCTCAAGAAGCATTTATGGCGGTGTTGAAGTTGAATGACTAAAAACTATCGTCATAAATGAAAAAAATAATATTTATTTTTATTGGTTTTTTAATTCTTCAAAAGAGTTATTCTCAAAAGAACACGAGCATAGAAGTTTTTTCTGGTGTTGGTTTTAATAAAGATTTAACGCTTATAAATGAAGTAGTTAATAATTATTACTCACATACTTTTCAATTAAATGCGAATTATCGATTTAAAATTACTAAAGTTTTTTTTGCTGAAACTGGAATTGGAACTCAATGGTATTTTAGTTCTGGAGCTATTGGTATTTCTAAATTTAACGCAACTACATTAAGAATAAAAATACCAATACTTGTAGGACGAACTTTATTTAAAAAAGTTAGTATTGCAGCAGGTATTGCAATTTCAAATAATAGAGATTTTGATAAGTTTGATTATAGGGCCGATTATAATCTTAGAACATCTCTTCTCATTAAAGGAAACTATTCAATAACTAATAATTTTGATGTATTAATTTTAATTCAGAAAAACCTTTCTGATATTCCAGATTTATATCTTTTAAATCAACCTAAGTTAGATCTTTCTATAGGTATTTCGTATAAACTTTTTTAATTATGAACGCAAAAACTATTTTTTACTTCTTCATCTGTATTCTTTTAAGTTGTAGCAAGTTTACTGAAGATTTGAATGAAGATTTTTTAAGTTACAAGCAAGCAAAAATTTCTAATTTTAATACGGGTTTTCCCGTAATTAATATAAAGGTTAATCAAGAAGAGTATGATGAAATGTTTCTTAATTATACAGAAGATATAGAAATTGAAGGGTTTTTAAATCTATATAGAAATAACCAACGGGTTATATTTGATGAGTTGGTCGAGATTGAAATTAAAGGCACCCAGTCCGCTACTTTTTCATTAAAATCTCTGGGAATTAAGTTTGATAATACTTTTGATAACAGTAATGGAGAGCTGTTAAGGCCTAAAACTATATTGCCAAATCATTCACTAAAAAAAATTAAAGCATTTAGATTAAGAAACTCAGGAAATGATTTTCAAGAAACTTTAATAAAAGACATTTCTTATACTCAACTAGCTTTAAGCTCGGGGTTAGATTTAGATTTTACATATTATGAACCCACAATAGTTTTTGTAAATAATTCCTTTTTAGGTATTATGAACCTCCGTTCCGAAGGAAACACCAATGGTATTTCTAGACTTAATGATGTTAAAAAGAATGCAATAACATTAGTTAAGATTAATTCTCCAGGTGAATTAGAAAAGAAGGATGGTGATTTTGAAAGAATTGATAAGTTATTAAAAGCAATTGAAGAGCAAAATGTATCATTCTTAAAAGAGAATATAGATATAAATAATTTTATAGATTATTTAATTTTTCAATCTTATATAGCTAATGTAGATTGGCCTTATAATAATGTACGTTTTTATGCCGTAAATGAAAGTAAGTTTAGATTTGTTGTTTATGATTTAGATTGGTCGAATACAAGGAAGAAGGAACGTCATCCTCTGGACTTTATAAGAAACCCAACCAAATATGCACCTAATGAAGGTGTGAAAAATCCAATAACAGACTTATTTAATGTCTTATATACAGATCCAATATTTAAAAGTCAGTTTAACAATAGATATATAGATGTTATTAATAGTGAGGTGTTATCATCAGAAAGTTTTAATGACTTTATTGATAATAATTATCATATTATAAAAGAATATATGCCATTGCATATTGAAAAGTATTCTGATATTGGTACAGTTATAGAATGGTATAGAAATATAGAGTATTTAAAAGAAAGTTTCAAAAAAAGAGAAGACAATATTTTAAAAATTAGGCCGCTTTTTTAAATAAAAAAAGGAAAGAAAAGAATGCGTCAAGTGGGGAACGTAGAAATTCCTCAAGAAGCATTTATGGCGGTGTTGAAGTTGAATGATTAGAGAAATAATCTACTTTTTTTTAAAACAAGAGATGCGATAGGTAATTATGTATTACCACCTTTTTGAGAAATCAAGAAGCTTTTTTACTTGCTATTCTTTATAATCGTTTGTCTTTAGTCCTTCCTCTAAAATATGAAGTTACTTTTTAAAATTAAAAAAGCCTCGATTTTTCGAAGCTTTTAAATTTATGTTATTGGCCGAGTTGAATTCTCAATAAGTATGAATATTTTAGTCTCGTCCTCCGAGAATTCTCATGCCCCAAAATAAAAGCATTGCTAAAGAACCAAGTGCAGCAACTAGATAGGTTCTTGCCGCCCAGGTAAGCGCGTCTTTAGCACCTGCCAATTCTTGCTGAGAGACCATATTTTTGCTTTGTAACCAAGCCAATGCTCTGTTGCTAGCGTCGTACTCTACTGGCAGTGTTATAAAGCTAAAAAGAGTTGCGAATGCCATAAAAATGAGGCCAGATACAGCAAGGTAGAATCCAATCCCCGTGGCTCCAGAGGCAGCACCTAGAATAAGGCCGCCAATAACCAACCATTGAGAAAATTTAGAAGTGATACTAACAATGGGTACCAACTGAGATCGCATGGATAAATAGTTATACGCTTTTGCGTGCTGCACTGCGTGCCCCACCTCGTGCGCAGCAACGGCGGCGGCGGCAGTATTTCTCTGACTATAGACAGATTCACTTAAATTAACCGTTTTATCCTTTGGATTGTAATGATCGGTTAATCTTCCGGGTGTAGAAATAACCTTGACGTCAAAAATACCGTTATCGGCAAGCATTTTTTCTGCAATTTCGGCGCCACTCATTCCATTCCGAAGTTCAACTTGTGAATACTTTTTAAATTTACTTTTGAGCTTATTGCTTATTAGCCAGCTTACCAAGGAGATTACACCAATGAGAATGTAGAACTGTATCATAATTTATATTGTTTTAAAATTGTATTTCATTTTAGTTTGATAAATTTACAACATAAAATATTCCAATTTTTAATTTGGACTATAAAAATGACAAAATGACAAACAAGCCTAATATTCTTATTGTCTACACTGGTGGTACAATTGGTATGGTAAAAGACTACAAAACACATGCCTTAAGAGCATTTGACTTTAGCAGGATAATAGACAAAATACCAGAACTCGCGCAATTGGATTGCAACATAGAAAGTATTTCTTTTAAGGAGCCGATAGACTCCTCAAACATGAATGTAAGGTACTATGTAGATATTCTCGAAATTATTGAAACAAATTACAGTAAATTTGACGGTTTTGTGGTGCTTACAGGATCAGATACAATGGCCTATACTTCTTCCGCAATTAGTTTTATGATAGAAAACTTACAAAAGCCTATTATTTTTACAGGATCTCAATTACCCATAGGAGACTTAAGAACAGACGCAAAAGAAAACTTGATCACTTCCATAGAAATTGCCGCTTCACAAAAAGAGAATGCCCCAATAGTCTCTGAAGTTTGTTTGTATTTTGAATACAAATTATACAGAGCAAATAGAACTACAAAGATAAGTGCAGAGCAATTTGAGGCTTTTGCTTCTAAAAATTATCCTTCCTTGGCAGAAAGTGGTGTTCATTTAAATTTTAAGAGACATCTATTAGCCAAACCAACATCTGCAGGTAAAGAACTTATTATTAGAAAAAAATTAGTAACAGATGTCGTTATTTTAAAACTATTTCCAGGAATTACAGCAGAGGTTATTAGAGCGATTTTATCTATTCGAAATTTAAAAGGAGTTGTTTTAGAAACGTATGGTGCAGGGAATGCTCCGAATGAACTTTGGTTTTTAGCGCTTGTTGAAAAAGCAATACAAAGTGGGATAAAAATTATAAACGTAACTCAGTGTTCTGGAGGAAGTGTAATTCTTGGGCATTATGATACGAGTCTCGGTTTAAAAGCGATTGGTGTGATTGGAGGCGTTGATATTACAACGGAGTCCGCCATTGCTAAATTAATGTACCTGTTATGTGAAGATTTAGATGCACAAACTTTTGAACTTTATTTTCAGAGATCTTTAAGAGGAGAAATAAGTGAGAAACAATTATTTTAGTACCTTTATACAACTGAAATAAAAACATTTTTTTATGCAAATTAGATGGATTTATTTTTGAGGAGCAACAATTTTTTTGTTACTTGCCAAACCATTGAAGACAAATATTTTTTTAAGAAGTTTTAAAAAGTATTTATATTTTGTTTGTTTGAAGTGAAAATCTATATCTTTAACCCATTAACTATTAAATTAATTATAACAGAGATGAAAAAAGTAGTAAATATCCTATCTGTAACAGGATTCATGTTTTTTGGAGCTATTCAATCAACTTTTGCACAGGATGCAGCAACAGAATCAAGAACTTTTCACCAAGAATTAAAACTGCGTTTTATAGAAGGTGGCCCCGTATTTATGGGAATTGTACTAGTCGCTTTAATCTTAGGTTTGGCAATTGCAATTGAAAGAATTATATATTTAAACTTAGCAACAACAAATACTAAGAAATTAGTAGTAGATGTAGATGAGGCTTTAAGCTCAGGTGGTGTAGAAGCAGCAAAAGAGGTTTGTAGAAATACAAAAGGACCTGTTGCATCTATCTTTTATCAAGGTCTAGATAGAGCTGATGAAGGTGTAGAAAGTGCTGAAAAAGCAGTAGTTTCTTACGGTGGAGTTCAAATGGGACTTCTAGAGAAAAATGTTTCTTGGCTATCATTATTTATTGCACTAGCACCTATGTTAGGTTTTATGGGTACAGTAATTGGTATGATAGGAGCTTTTGATGCAATTGCACAAGCAAATGATATTTCTCCTTCTGTAGTTGCTGTTGGTATTAAAGTAGCTTTATTAACAACGGTATTTGGTTTAGTAGTAGCAATTATTCTGCAAGTATTTTATAATTACATTGTGTCAAAAATTGACAGTATTGTAAACAATATGGAAGATGCATCTATTCAATTGATAGATTTATTAGTGAAATTTAAAAAATAATTTTATTATGATAGATAATAAATTTTCGAAAATTATCACATATGTTGTGACATTGATTGCTGTGATAGGTATCATCCTTCTTGGAAGAGTACTTATGGCAGGAGAAGATGCTGTAGAAAATGACGTAGCGGTTCAGAATAGTGTCGTGAGCCCTTTGGTGTCTTTTTCTCAGTACTTATTATACGGAGTAATACTCGTAACAGTTGTTTTGTCTATGTGGGGCTTGTTTAAAAATCCAGAAAACCTAAAGAAAACCTTATTTGGTTTGATTGCTTTAGGTGTTTTATTTGTAATTGCTTATTTCTTAGCCGACAGTAATGTTGTGTTAGATAATGCAGACAAGGTATTACCGGGAGGAGAAGCAGGTGCTACTATCAATCAATTGACAGGAACAGGAATCTGGTTTAGCGTAATTTTAGGCTTAATTGGTTTTGGTTTTTTTGTATTCGATTTAGGTAAAGGTTTAATAAAATCATAAATTTATGGCAAGAAGAGAGAATCCAGAAATTAATGCAGGTTCTATGGCAGATATTGCCTTCTTGTTATTAATATTCTTTTTAGTAACAACAACAATGAATGTAGATTCTGGTGTTTCTAAAAAGTTATCTGAGAAACCACCAGAAGATTACGTGCCGCCAATTATAAAGGAAAAAAATATTTTTGAGGTTAATATTAATAGAAATAATGATCTTCTTGTAGAAGGAGACAGAATGGATATTAAGGACCTTCAAAGTACAGCAATGGCTTTTATTGATAATGGTGGAGGTGACGGTAAAATAGATGAAGGTGTTGCAACCGGTCCTTGTACATATTGTCAAGGCGAGAAAAGCATTAGCTCTTCTGACCATCCAAACAAAGCAATTATTTCCGTTCAAAGTGATAGAGGTACAGAATATGGAACCTATTTAAAAGTTCAAGATGAACTAATAAAAGCTTATTCTACATTGCGTAACAGACTTTCTAAAGAACGTTATGGCATTCCTTTTCCAGAACTAGAAGATTCTTATAAAGATGACCGGAGTAATTTAGAGTTAAAGAAAAAAGTAGAGGATATTAAGAGAAGTTATCCTGAAATTATTTCTGACGCTGAACCAACATCAAATTAATTTTTAAAACAGAACAATATGTCTAAATTTAGAAAAAAGAAAAAGGGAATGCCAGCGGTAAATACTGCTTCTTTGCCAGACATCGTTTTTATGTTGCTGTTTTTCTTTATGGTAACAACAACCATGAGAGAAACTGATTTAAAATTAGAAAATCCTAGTTTACCTAGTGCTACAGAAGTAAAAAAACTGGAACACAAAAGTTTGGTAAGTACAATATATGTTGGAAAATCTAAAGATGTTGCAAGGCACGGTGCTGGTTTTAATAGAATACAGTTAAATGATAAAATTGCAACGGCGGAAGACGTACCTGCTTTTATTATAAACTCTAGATCTAAGGTTTCGGAGGCTGAAGTGCCATTTATGACGACTTCTATTAAAGCAGATAAAGAATCTAATGTAGGTACTATTATAGATATTAGATTAAAGTTAAGAGATGTAAACGCATTAAAAATAAGTTATTCTGCTTCGAAAGCAGTGGATAATTAATTTCAATTAGAATTAAAAAAAAGGATAATTCATTTGAATTATCCTTTTTTTTGTTTTCATTTTTCTTAAAAAAAGTAAATAGTGTATCTTTAGAATTCATCCGTATTTTCATGAAAGATAATTGTATTCTCTTATATTTATTGATAGTCCCCATGTTGGTTTTCTCTCAGAAAAACACGTTACGTTTAGGTGATCCATATGCAGACGATCAAGTGTATGTTTCTGTTGGGTACAATCAGTTTTTTGGGCAGCCTACAGCAATAGCAAAAAGTAGTTTTTCGTATGCTTTCTCAGGAGGTTTTCTTAAAGATATTACTTTAAATAAAAGTGGTACAATTGCAATTGCTGCGGGTGTTGGTTATGGGTACGATTTTTTTAATCATGAATTAAGGATAGATGAAGTGGATGGAAGTACGGTTTTCGGAAGCGCAAAGGCTATTTCAGAAAATATCTTTACGTCCCATAACATAGAACTACCGTTTGAGTTTAGGTGGAGAACTTCTACAGCGATCAAATACGGTTTCTGGAGAGTATATTCGGGTATAAAGATACTCTATAACCTACAAAATAAATTCAAGTACATAGAGGGTGGCGGAAATCAGGTTAAACAGATAAACATAACCGCTTATAATAAACTACAATATGGGCTTACCATGTCCGCTGGTTATGATGCTTTTAATTTTCATGTATTTTATGGAATGACCCCAGTTTTCAAAAAAGGCACAATTAATGGAGAGGACGTTGATTCTAAAATTATAAAATTTGGCTTAATTTTTTACTTTCTATAAAATATACGAACTTTTAGAAGGGCTATAATTGTGAGTTTGAATATATTTATGTGAAGTGTCTGAATGCAGAACGTACGCTTCGCATTAGTTGGGGACTAAATTTCTTTTCTTAACCTAGCAACGGGTAGCTCTAGTTGTTCTCTATATTTTGCAATTGTTCTTCTCGCTATTGGATATCCTTTTTCTTTTAGTATCTCGGCAAGTCGTTCATCGGTGTAAGGTTTCTTTTTATTTTCTTCAGTAATTATAGTTTCTAATATTTTTTTAATTTCCTTGGTCGAAACATCTTCACCTTGATCATTTTTCATAGATTCAGAAAAGAACTCTTTAATCAATTTTGTTCCATAAGGGGTAGAGACATATTTGCTATTGGCAACTCTAGATACCGTAGAAATATCCATGTTAATCTTATCGGCAATATCCTTTAAAATCATTGGCTTTAATTTTCGTTCGTCACCGCTCAAAAAATATTCATACTGATATTGCATGATCGTATTCATAGTGATTAATAGTGTCTGTTGTCGTTGTCTAATTGCATCTATAAACCATTGGGCAGCATCTAGTTTCTGCTTAATGAAAAATACGGCATCCTTCTGAGATTTAGACTTAATAGTCGATTCTTGGTAACCTTTTAGCATGTTATTGTATTCTCTTGAAATGTGCAATTCTGGTGCATTTCTTGAGTTTAAAACTAAATCCAGTTCTCCGTCCAAAAGTTTTATTGAAAAATCTGGGACAATTTGTTCTGAAATTTTATTATTTCCTGCGTAGGAGTTGCCTGGTTTTGGATTTAATTTAGAAATTTCTTTAATAATCTCCTTTAATTCATCTTCAGAAATATTAAATTTTTCTTGTAGTTTTTGATAGTGTTTTTTTACAAAGTGGTCAAAAGCATCTTCTAAAACCTGTATGGATAGGCTTGTGAATTTTGTTTTATTTTTGGACTTTAATTGAATAATTAAACACTCTTTTAAATCGCGAGCACCTACACCTATAGGGTCTAATGTTTGTACTACTTTTGTGAGAACAGAAATTACAACTTCTTGCGTTGTGAAAAGGTTTTCGGTAAAAGCTAAATCATCAACTATGTCTAAAATTTCCCTTCTTATATAACCGCTATCATCTATACTTCCCACTAAAAATTCGGCAATTACATATTCTTCTTCGCTTAATTGAAAAGTATTTAACTGATTCTTTAAAGATTGGTGAAAACTGATTCCTGCTGCATAGGGCACGCTTTTTTCTTCGTCATCTGCGGAGTAGTTATTGGCGTGGGTTTTATAATTCGGAATTTCGTCGTCACTGAGGTAATCGTCTATATTAAGATCATCAGTTTCTTTTTTTTCTGAGAGGTCGTCATCAAATTCATTCGATAAATCGTCGTCAATATCATCGGAAGCCTCTTTCCCGGTGTCTAATGCTGGGTTTTCTTCAATTTCCTGTTTTAAGCGTTCTTCAAATGCTTGCGTAGGCAATTGAATAAGCTTCATCAATTGAATTTGCTGAGGAGATAATTTTTGTAATAGTTTGAAGTGTAAACCTTGTTTAAGCATATTTTAAAGATACAAAAATCGGATTAAAAATCTGCATTTTGGGGGGTTCTAGGAAAAGGTATTACATCTCTTATATTTCCCATTCCAGTTGTAAATTGAACTAATCTTTCAAACCCTAAGCCAAAACCAGAATGCACTGCGGTACCAAATTTACGCAAATCTAAATACCACCAAAGCTCTTTTTCGTCGATATTCATTGCTTTCATTTTTGCTACTAAAACGTCGTAACGTTCTTCACGCTGGGCACCACCTACCATTTCTCCAATACCAGGAAACAAGACATCCATGGCCCTAACTGTCTTTCCATCCTCATTTAAGCGCATATAAAACGCTTTGATATTTGCGGGATAATCAAATAAAATAACAGGACACTTAAAATGTTTTTCAACTAGAAAACGTTCGTGTTCTGACTGTAAGTCTGTACCCCATTCATTAATAGGGTATTGAAATTTCTTCTTTTTATTGGGTTTAGAATTTCTAAGGATATCAATAGCTTCTGTATAGGACACTCTTTTAAAGTTATTGTTTGCAACAAATTTCAGTTTTTCAAGTAAACTCAGATCACTTCTCTGTAACTGCGGCTTCGTTTTTTCCTCCTGCACAAAACGTTCATTTAAAAAGGCTAAATCTTCCTCACAGTGCTCTAGTACATATGTTAAAACCGATTTTATAAAATCTTCAGCTAAGTCCATGTTCCCATCCAAATCCATAAAGGCAACTTCAGGCTCAATCATCCAAAATTCAGCTAGATGACGGGTAGTATTTGAATTTTCTGCTCTAAAAGTGGGCCCAAAAGTATATACTTTCCCTAAAGCCATAGCATATGCCTCAGCTTCTAATTGACCTGATACTGTAAGATTGGTTTCTTTTCCAAAAAAGTCTTTCGAGTAATCTATTTCGCCTTCGTCGGTAACAGGTGCTTTATTGTCTTCAAAAGAAGTCACTCTAAACATTTCTCCAGCACCTTCGGCATCAGAACCTGTAACAATAGGGGTATTTACATAGTTAAACCCATTGTCTTGAAAGTATTTATGAACTGCAAAGGAGAGTTTAGAACGAACTCTCATTACAGCACTAAAAGTATTTGTGCGCACACGTAAATGTGCATTTTCTCTTAAGAACTCAAAACTGTGCTTTTTAGGCTGAATTGGATATTCATCTGGATTAGAGTCGCCTAAAATTTCTATTTCAGTAACTTGGAGCTCTAAAGATTGTCCTTTTCCTTGGCTTTCTGCGAGGGTCCCTTTCACGGCAATTGCGGCTCCTGTTGTAATTCTTTTTAAAGTTTCTTCGGAGGTATTTTCAAAGTCAATTACACATTGTATATTTTTAATAGTTGAGCCATCATTTAAAGCTATAAAGCGATTACTTCTAAAAGTGCGAACCCAGCCTTTTATTGTTACTTCTTGTAATATTGTTCCAGAAATCAATAATTCTTTAACCGTATTTTTTACCATCGTATTTAAATATAATGTGTTAGAAATAATCTTCCTTTATAGCGTAAAGGTACTTTATTGCAGTATAACATACAACGAATGAAAGCGCTATAAAACCGTGCTAATTGTCTTATTTTTTGTCTGTTGGTGGGAAAATCCTCATTTTTGGTTCTTTGAATACCTTTTTGTTCGCAATTTTCTTTTCGAAGGTAAGCAGTAAGGATGGCAATAACAATAAGTTGGATACCATGGCTAAAAGTAGAGTAACTGAGACAAGTCCACCCAAGGCGATTGTGCCTCCGAAACTGGAAAGCGTAAAGACTAAAAAGCCAAAAAATAGGACGATAGAAGTGTAGAACATACTCACTCCGGTTTCTCTTAAGGCGGCATAGACGGAAGGTTTTATCTTCCATTTATTTGCAATGAGTTCTTGCCTGTATTTTGCTAAAAAGTGAATGGTATCATCTACTGATATTCCAAAAGCAATACTAAAGACCAAGATAGTAGACGGTTTTATGGGGATATTTAAAAACCCCATTAGGCCAGCAGTAATTAATAGTGGCAGCATGTTAGGGATTAAGGAAATGAGAATCATTTGTGGTGATCGAAACATCCACGCCATAAAGATGGCGATCAATAGAATAGCAAGAGATAAAGAAATAACTAAATTTTTAATAAGATAATTAGTTCCTTTTATAAAAACAAGTGCTTTTCCTGTAATTGAAACGGTATATTTATTTGTTGGAAACTCCTTGGCAATAACAGCTTTTAGTCGCTCTTGAATAACATTCATTTTGTCCGTACCAATATCTTTCATAAAAGTGGTAATTCTAGCATATCGTCCAGTAGAATCCACAAATGTTTTTAGCATTCCAGCATCATTATTAGAATTTTTGGTATAGGAAAAAATATAACTTTGTTCTTGATTTGTTGGCAATTGGTAGTATTTGGGATTTCCTTTATAATATGCTTGTTTGGTATACTTTACAAGGTTTACTACAGAGATTGGTTTTGATAGTTCGGGAAAAGATGCGATCGCTTCGTTTAATTTTTCCATCTTTTTTAAGGTGGAAAGTTTTAGGACACCCTTATCTTTTTGTGTATCAATTAAAATTTCTAAAGGCATAATGCCACCAAATTCTTTTTCAAAGAATTTAATGTCTTTATAGAAGTCAGTGTTTTTGGGCATGTCTTCAATCAAACTGCCAGAAACATTAATTTTGTAAACACCAATAATACTCAGAACAATTACTAATACAGTAGTGAAATAAATAGTAATTCTTTGGTTTTTAACCATTTTTTCCATCCAGTTTACTACATTTTCGATCCACTTAGTCTCCAAATGGCTTAAATGCTTTTTCTTAGGAAGCGGCATGAAGCTGTAAATAATGGGTATGATTAATAAGGCTAAAATGAAAATACTGATGATATTAACGGAAGCTAAAATTCCAAATTCACGCAGCAAATTACTTTTGACAAAAACAAAAGTGGCAAAACCAGATGCGGTTGTAATGTTGGTCATTAAGGTGGCATTTCCAATTTTTGAAATTACCCGTTGTAGTGCTTTTGCTTGTTGCCCATGTTTTTTTATTTCCTGTTGGTACTTGTTGATTAGAAAAACGGCATTTGGAACTCCTATTACAATGATTAATGGCGGAATTAAAGCAGACAAGACTGTAATTTCATAGCGGAACAACCCGATGAATCCAAAAGCCCAAATTACTCCAATTATAACGACAAGGAGTGTGATAAAAGTTGCTCTAAAAGAACGAAAGAAGAAAAAGAAGATCAAGGCAGTAATTCCTAAAGCTCCCAGGACAAAAATTAAAATTTCGTCTTGAATATTTTGTGCATTCAGCGTTCGAATGTAAGGCATACCAGAAACTCGCACATCTAGGGTATGCTGCTTTTCAAATTTTTCAATTTCAGGGATTAACACATCAAAAATAAAATCTCTGCGTTCGGGAGTGTTTATAAGTTCCTTTTTTATATAGATGGCAGTTTGTAAGGTCCCTGTTTTTTTGTTATATAGCAAATTGTCGTAGAAAGGAAGCTTTTCAAACAGTTCTTTTTTAATGGCTTCTACTTCTTCTTTTGTGGTTGGATTTTTCTCAAATAAAGGCTCAAACACAAATTTCTTTTGTTTTCTATCCGCTTTTAATTTTTGAATATCTGCTATTGAAATGGTAAAATCAACGGCTTCGCTTTGCTCAAATTTGGTTACTAATGCATTCCAAGCATTAAATTTTTTGGGAGTGAAGACAGTTGTGTCTTTAACTCCTAGGATTACTAAATTCCCTTCTTCTCCGAAAATTTCTAAAAACTTGTTATATTCTAAATTTGCTTCGTGATCCTCGGGCAACAGATTTGCCTCGGTATATGAAAATTTCATATACTTGGTTTGAGATGCTAAAAAGGCTGTAATCAATGCAATAATTAATAAAACCACATAGCGGTTTCTTAATATAAGCCCTGCAGCTTTTGGCCAAAAATTCATGTATTCGGTTTTAGGTAAAGATGATGTGTTTAGAGGACTGTAAGGTCTTAAAAAGAAACCTTAGAAAAGATATTTTCACTTCCAACAAGCATTAAACAGTCATAATTTCTTTTTCTTTTATCGCAAGTTTTTCCTCTATAACTTTCACAAAGGAGTCTGTCAAATTTTGGACATCTAGTTCTGAATCTTTTTTGAGGTCATCAGAAATATCCGTCTTTTTAATGTCATTATTGGCGTCTTTTCGAGCATTTCTAATACCAACCTTTGCATGTTCAGCTTCTGCTTTTGCTTGTTTAGCCAATCCAATTCTTCGTTCTTCTGTTAAAGGCGGTACATTAATCATAATGATATCACCGTTATTCATAGGGTTAAATCCGAGATTTGCAACCATAATCGCTTTCTCAATTGGTTGTAACATGTTTTTTTCCCAAGGTTGTATCGCAATGGTTCTGGGATCTGGAGTGTTTACATTTGCTACTTGACTTAAAGGTGTTTGTGAACCGTAATAATCAACCATAACATTTGCCAGCATTGCAGGCGTTGCTTTCCCCGCTCGGATTGCTCTTAACTCTTTTTCTAAATGGGTAATGGCATTACTCATTGCTTCTTTAGTTGTGTCTATTATAAATTCAACTTCTTCATTCATCTTCTGTATAGTTTAAAGATTTTATTAATTAGTTACAATCGTTCCAATCTTTTCTCCAGAGACTAATTTTAATAAGTTTCCGTTGGTATTCATGTCAAAGACAGTTATTGGCAGTTTGTTTTCTTCACTTAATGTAAATGCGGTCATATCCATTACTTTTAAGCCTTTCGCAATTACTTCTTTAAAAGTGATTGTTTCGTATTTTACTGCATCTTTATTTTTCTCTGGGTCTTCATCGAAAATTCCAGCTACACGCGTTCCTTTTAAGATCGCATCTGCATCTATTTCGATTGCTCTTAAAACCGCAGCAGTATCCGTAGTAAAATAGGGGTTTCCAGTTCCTGCCCCAAAAATAACAACACGGCCTTTTTCTAAATGCCGAATTGCTTTTCTTTTTATATATGGTTCTGCAACCTCTTTTATTTCGAGCGCTGTTTGCAAGCGCGTATTTACATCTTGGTCCTCTAGAGCACTCTGTAGCGCTAATCCGTTTATACAAGTGGCTAGCATGCCCATGTGGTCTCCTTGTACACGGTCCATTCCATTTGCAGCACCGGCAACACCTCTAAAGATGTTTCCACCACCAATTACAATGGCTACTTGTATCCCCTTTTGCACTACTTCTTTAATTTCTTTTGCATATTCAGATAGTCGTTTTGGGTCAATTCCATATTGCCTTTCGCCCATTAATGCTTCTCCGCTTAATTTTAAAAGAATTCTTTTATATTCCATAGGTTTTTTTAAGAGTTGTGCAAAATTACGTTTTTTTTTTGATTTTCTTTTTTTTGAATAAAAAAAAACCTCGTTTTCAAATAGTATGAAAACGAGGTTTAAAATATGGTTTTTAGAATGGTACTTATCCTAAAGTTACTCTTTTAAAGCCAGTTACAACAACATCGCCATAGGTGCTTACATATTGGGCAACATTTTTCTTTTCATCTTTAATAAAAGATTGATCCAAAAGACATTGCTCTAAGTCTAAAGTTGTGTTGTCTGAAATAAATCGCTCCATTTTACCGGGTAAGATTCTATCCCAAATTTGTTCTGGTTTCCCTTCTGCTTTTAATTCTGCTTTAGCAGCTTCTTCTGCTTTTGTCAAAATAGTTTCAGATAGTTGTGACATTGAAATAAATTCAGGAACATTTTTCAATGTTTTCCCTAACCTACCTAATTCAATATTATCTTTTTCTATTACTGCAATTCTAGCTTCTGTTTCTGCGGTTACAAATGCAGAGTCAAAATCCTTATAAGATAAGGTCGATGCTCCCATAGAAGCTACTTGCATTGCAACATCTTTTGCTAAAGTTTCAGCATTTTCTACAACAGCAGAAAGCCCAACAACAGCAGCAATTTTTCCAATGTGAGTATACGCTCCAACATATGCAGCTTCGATCTTATCAAAAGCAGTAATTTCTAACTTTTCTCCAATAACTCCTGTTTGTTCAACTAGTTTATCAGCAACAGTCATACCACCAAAATCTGCAGCTAAGAAAGCTTCTTTATCTGCCGCATGCAATGCAATGTCTGCAAATTGTCCGCCCAAGGCTACAAAAGATTCGTTTTTACCAACAAAATCAGTTTCACAAGCTAACACGATTGCTACACCAGCAGTTTTCGAGTCATTAATTCTTGTTACGGCAACCCCTTCTGTAGATTCTCTATCTGCTCTTTTTGCTGCAATTTTTTGACCTTTTTTACGTAAAATGTTAATGGCTTCGTCGAAGTTGTTCTCAGCTTCTACTAACGCATTTTTACAGTCCATCATTCCAGCACCAGTTGCTTCTCTTAAATTTTTAACATCAGCAGCACTTACTTTTACCATGTCACTTATTTTTTGTTAAGAAACCAAGGTCTCTTAGGTGTTATTAAATTATTTTTTTTCTTCTGCAGGTGTTTCAGTGTCCTCAGCTTTGATTTCTTCACCC
>Ga0209710_1000415_pt1 | contig 41087 bp, 29 predicted proteins | sample ArcticOcean_MG_C_5_FD_187436 | JGI IMG/M metagenome (GOLD analysis project Ga0209710, IMG submission 187436) | Marine microbial communities from western Arctic Ocean - ArcticOcean_MG_CB4_138 (SPAdes) (version 2) | ecosystem: Environmental > Aquatic > Marine > Oceanic | place: Arctic Ocean...
AACTGTTTCGTGTACGTCTGCGGCGCTGTTAGAAGACTCGCGTCGGGGTTGTGATCACGGCCTTTCGCCACGACGTGCTCGTTGAGTTTCGTGCACCGCACCCTGAGGTGAATCACCCCGACCACCAAAAGCGACCGCGGGTGCTGCACCGGTACCTGCACGGTGTGCAGGTGGCCGTCCGCGTACGCGAGGACGTTTGGAATCACGCCCTCGCCCAACACGGATTTGCTTCGCGACCCCCGGGTGCTCGCCGCCAAGACCTTCACCGAAACCGCGGCGTCAATTTCCTTGTCATATGCGTCGAGCCGCACGAAATCCTCCCACACAGGGCGACACATCCACTTCTTCGCCACGGTTTCCCCGCCGTGCGGCCCCCCCCCGTACGCCTCGGGGAAATCGGATTTGCGACGCAATTGCGCGTTTTTATCCTTTGTCCCCGCCGCGCTGGCGCTCCGGCCAGATTTGCCGTTTTCCTTGGCGTCGTGGAACAGCTCTTTCGTTGGTGTTCTCCCAGGCGATCGCCCTCCTAGAGGTGCCCGGTCGTCGTCGCTGTCGCCCCCTATTGACGACCCGCGGCTGTGCGCCCCGGACGAGTCTTGCCCGACGCTCACCAGCGTCTCCACCGGCGTCGCCTTGGCGCCGTCCGTGGTGTGTTTCTTCACCCCCCTCTTAATCTTCACGAAGTAACTCACCACCGCGCTAGGGTCCGCCACGGTTTCCATCTCCGCCAGGTGCACGGAGATGGACACCGAGAGCGTGGGTTTCTTCGCGTACCCCGCGCCGGCGGCGAGCATGGAGGACACGGAGGATCCTTTCGCCAGTTGAATCCGCTCCGCCTCCGCTCTCAACTCAAGTTCCTCCAGGGTGAGCGTTCCGGAGGTTCCGTGGCCCTGTAACGGACGAATAACCCCGTCCGCGCCCATCACCCCCCCGACCAGCGCAAGCGCCGCCGGGCGGTTGACCCACCACTTCTCCACGTCCCAGTTAACGCAGTTGGGTTCCACTAAAACGTTGGTGAACAACTACCGTGATTGTGCCAGAAAAGTGTCAGTCCATATGTGTCAGGCGTGTATTGGACGATGGCCTGGTCAACAGTCACCGGCCATCGGTCGTCTAACAGTCACAGGCGCGTTAGAGATAAAACAGGGAGGCCGGGATTTGGGTTCCAAGGCCCAAGGCCGTACCTTGTTCAGGGCGTTTTCAATCAGGTTATCCACGCCGGGTAAATCCCGCACGTCGATGAAGGACGACGTCATGGGTTTTATTTTCACCGAGTGTTGCGGGACGTCCACGAAGGAAATCCGCAGCCGTTTCAAATACGGACCCCCCTTGCGTCGCGTCCAGAACAAACCTAACCTTAGCTTCCCCGCTATTCTCAAGTCTGATACGAACACCCGCAGCGGCACCGGCACCGCGAACTTGCTGCCGCCCACCTTTGCGCTGAGAGTGATGTTCATGTTTTTGGTTTCCTGGATTGTAAAAGAAAAGTGTCAGTCTTGTATGGGCACACAGTCTTTGGGATTTGGGAAAGGCCCAAGACGTACCAGCACTAGGTCCCACTCCAAAATCGTCTCCCCCTCGTTGCCTTTCCAGCACCGGCTACTCATAATTTTGGGAGGCGAGTCCCCCAGTTTGAAAGTGGAGATTTCAAGCATCTCCAGGTACGCGGGCTTGACCTTCGCTAACACGTTGGTTAAAATTTTAGTCAAAAGGCGGTTGAGCCAAAACTCCAGCCACCCGTCCCAGAACGACTTCAGCACTTCGCTCCACCAATCCGCGGTTTCCGAGCCGTCCTTGTGCAGCTTGGCGAACCCCCTTCGGCCTTGGAATTTCGTGAGCTCCTCGTTCTTTACCTTGCGCTCCAAGTCTCTTCTTTGCCGCGAATCACACGTCATGACGTGCCGCCAGCACAGGTACGACACCAAACACGCAGCGAGCAGGTTTTGGAAAAAGTGGAGCAACGCCAGCGGCGCGAGCGACGCACACAAAACGTGCGGCCCCAGCCGTGCGCCCAAGTAAACCCTCGCCACCCGGACCGGCGCGTACGCGGTGAACGCGGCTCGGCGGTACGCTTTCCGCGTTTGCGCAATTTGCCGCCGGGTCCACTGTCTTAACTTGAACGCGCTTCGCCGAACCCGGCGCGGGAGCCACCGGTACCGCCGGTGGCTTTGTTCAAACTCGGCGATGTCGTTCAGCGCGGCCGAGGTGTGCCTTCTTTTCAAAATGGACTTGACCTTCTTTGAACTCTTTTCAGTGCCAGAGCTGTCGGACGAGGTCCGGCGAAGAGCGTCTTGTTCGGTGAATCCGTTCCTTTTCATACCGGGTTGAAACCCATTCACACCGGAGGTCGCGGCGGTCGGCGAAACGTGATTGCTTCCGCCAAACCCGTTCGCGTCCCCCGGAACGTCCAGGGGCGCGAGGCCGCCGACCGCGGATTTGCCGAAAATAGCAGCCACGACCTGCGCTTTCTTCTTCGCGACGAGCCGGTACGTCGTCATGCCAACCTTTAACGTGGGGGAGTAGAACAGGGATTCCGTGGCGGACAGGGAAACGGGCAGGAAAACCGCCCGCGTCAACAACTCGCTGCCGATGAACAAAGCGTCGCACTGGTCCCGCACCTCGGGCTGGCTCATCGCCCACTCGATGAAATCGTTCGCCGTGAACGTCTGCGAGTAAAGCGCCAAAGATGTTTTGTACGGGTTCATCGTGAGCTCCGCGATCATCCTGTCCGAAAAGTTAATCAGCACCTCGTTGGAAAGGTTCACGGGCTCCGCGAGTCGCCGCTGGTACTCCTGAAGCGCCTGGATGCGCATCTGATCGGCATACGAAAACACTTGCGTCTTTTCTCGGCTTCGATTTGGGCGCTGGAACGAGGACTTGCGGTCGTGCGTGGTCCGCCGCATCCACTTCTTCGTGGCGTGGTTCGGGGACTGCGTGGTTTGGGTTTTGTGTTTTGTGTTTGGGTTCGGGAAGGACACACGGGTGGCGGTGGACAGGACGTCAGCGAAAGAACCGCGAGGCGACGCGAGAGGCGAACGCCAGATAGGTCGTTAAAAACAACAAGGGCGACCGCGACGGGAAGTGGTGTGTTCTCGTCAGACATGAAGGGGCTGGGTCGAGCGTGACGCGCGCGTTGATATCCCTAAAATAGATGATGCGCAACCAGGAAGCGGGATGCGGCGCATTCCACAGCACATTCAACGCACCTCGAAACCATCCGCGCCCGATTTCGGCAAGGAATCGGGACTCGGGGGCAAAATGTCCGTGTGCCCTTCGTCGCCTTGGTCAAGAAGCGGCTGCCCCATGCTCGGGGCACGTTTGTGCCGCCGCGCGAACAAACCCATGGCGCGTAAAGGATACCCACAACCGAAGCGCGGCCGCCGTTCGGGTACCGGCGCGCCAAGGGTATGCGCGACGTGGGACGCGGTGTCGACACTTTGTTCGACATCGGCTGACGAGGTCAACAACGGCGGAAAAGAAGAAAAAGTTGTTCCAAAAAAATAGTCCAAGAAATATTTGTTTACCCTGCGAGTGTTTGTCTATCTGTATATGCTACGTGTTGCTAACTTATTCGGCGCCTCGATGCCCTCACATTTCTCATCTCGTCCGCCTATCTCCCCTCTCCTCGCCGAAGCCACTCCAGCCGCGCCCGGGCGTACACCTCAGGGTCGACCCCCGCGATCGGCGGAACCTCCGAGAGCTCCGACACGAGGTCGTCACCGTCGGAATCCTGCTCAAACTCCGCGGCGACCGCCGCGGCGACGGTCCGCGCGCGCGGCGGAGGTAACCGCCCTACACTATTGCCCCTAAATTGCGCCTCCGCGGCCGCAAGAACAGCGGATGGGTCCAGGTCAAGGTACGCAGAGTTGTTCAAGAGGTTTTGGGTCTGGGTACCTACCGTGTTTGGTTCCGTAACCAGTCTCGGTCTCGTCGCGTCAACAGTCAAGTCAATTTCCCGAGACGTCTCAATCGACGTCCCCCCCGCGCTACTCGCGGCGCCGCGCCACGCCGCGAACACGACGCGTCCCAGCACGATTCGCCGCGCCACCGCGCCGGCAAAGAAAACGGCCCTGCCACCGTTACCAAACGATGGCACAGATGCGTTATTTTTTTGCGGAATAATGGAAAAGGATTTTTTCTGCGGAACGGGCGGCGTCGGCGCGTTCGCGCCGGTCGCGAGCCTCACCGACCCTTTCCCCAAAACCCAGCCTCGCCAGGCGCGCCAAATCCCGTTCCTACCGTGCACCGCGACCCGAAGCTCCCTCGTGACTTTGCCAAGGAGCGCAGCGATGACCACCGCTCGCCACGACGCCAAAACTGGGTAGATGAATCGCTTGAGCGCTTTTCGGCGCATTTGCGTCGCGGCGCGACCGGTCGCCGCTACGCCTCGCCACGCCCGCCACGCTTTGACTACACAGAGCGGGTGGTTTGTACCGCTGTCGACGCCCATTGTTACCTCAAGCTGTTTCTTCGCTCGGTACGTCAACAAGCGTCGCCGCACCTCATTACGGTGCTTTGTAAGCGCGCGCCAGGAGTGGAATGCAGAGTTTTTAAATGCATCAACTTTTTTTTCAGCCACGGCTGTTTCGAAAAACACGACCCACGCGACGAAATGTTTCAGCGAAACCGTCGCGTCGTGAAACGTTTTGGCGCGCCACAACGCTCGTCGCTCGCGCCGCGCACTCCACGTGCGCACCGCGTGCGTGCGCCACTTGCGCAACACAGCGCGACACATGTTGAATAACGCTTGCGCGTCCTCAACGCGCCTCCTCTCTACGCGCGTTACGGCGTCGGCAAAAACGCGTCGCGTGAGTTTCGCGTTTTCCGAAAAAGCGACCCACTTTCGGAACTGGAACCGGAACCACACCGGGTACGCGCCGCCGCGGAAGGTTTGAGGTTTTGGCGGACTGGGTACCGTAATAGGACCAATAATCTTAGCCCCTGTAGTACCGGTAATAGCCCTAGCCGCGGGTTTTTCTGAAGACGGTCCTGCTTTTGAATAATCAGCTCGCGTTTTCGAAACCACCCGCCGGCCCGTGCGTGCGTCGAAAGCGAAAGAACGAGACAGCTTTCCTCGGATTTCGGTCGGGTTCGTTTCCACGTTTCTTTTCATGGAAAACCCCTTTTTGAGGTAAGGTGAGTTTTTCGGTGTTCTCTTTTCAGCTGCCGCTTGCAGCTGCTTGGTAAGTTCCTGGGTACCCGACCTGGAAGTGTCGCCTTTGGAAGTATCACCGGAAGTATCAAGTGTGGCACGTTGCGTTTTCTCCTCGCGCAAAACCCTTTGCATTTCTCGGAGCGTTTTTTTCGCCAAAACCCGGTTGTGCATCTTACCCGCCAAACCGAGAACGTCGTGTTGGTCCGTCTGCCGCACCAGGAGCGAGTTGGCGCTGATCACAAACTCGGCGGTTTCGGGAGTATTCATGGGAAACGCATCCAGGTCGATTGAAAATAACGAATCGCCGCCGTCCGTGTGCGGCGAAAAAGGCGACGCGCTTGCCGTCGGAAAAGGCGTGCGCGGAGCAACAGAGGTACTCGGAGTTTTGTCAGCGTTGGATACTGATACTTCCACGCGTCTTCGCTTACGCTTCGCCGTACGATTCCTCGCGTCCAACTGTCGCACCGCGTTTCGCGAGGCGTTCGCGGCGGCTCTTCTCGCGTCCGCTCGCCGCGCCGCGAACATCGAGGTTCGCGATACACTCGGCGACTCGCCGGCGAACAAATCCACCGAGAAAAGCGACTCCCCAGAGGGCGTTTTCGCAAAGGTAAAGTCACTCGACGTTGTTGCTGTGTTGTCTTTGGCGAACGTCGCGACGTTGGCGAGCGTGGGCGGTACGCCAAAGGTCTGGAAACCGTCCAGCGCGTTATCCACGTCAACTTCGGCTTCGTCCAACGCGTTATCCACGTCACCGGAGTCAACCGCTTGCGTCGTTTTCCGTTTCCCGAGCTCGGCGGGGGATTCAAACGAAACCTCGCTCGCGCGGTCGTCTGCGACGGGTCCGGGTCCGGGAAACAACCCGGCGGGGCGCGGTTTGTTTGCCGGCGCGAAGAGACTTTGCGTCTTACCCATTCGCCGCGCGCGAACAGACTTTGCCTTTGCAGACTTTGCAGACTTCTCAAGCTTTGCTTGTGCAACAGCGCCTTGGACGAAATACGTTTGTTGCGAATCTGTAACTCTGGCCGTTCCCGCGACGGCGTCGAACGCGGAGCAGAGACTGGTTTGATTGGTAGGAGTGGAGGCGGTGAAGACGTTGTCCGCGCCTCGCTCATGCTCGCGAGCGACTTCGCCAAACGCGACAAAGCCAAACGCGCCGGCGACGCCCGCGGCGACCGCCACCGCTCTGCGCTCCGCGGCCAAAGACGCTTCTTCCGCGGCGAGTTGGGCCCTATGCGCGGCGTGCGCTTTTCCCGCCTCCAACGACGCGGTTTCCTCCGCGGCGCGCGCTCTTCGTTCCAGCGCGCCCAGCTTTTCACGCGTCTCGTTTGTAACAGCCTCGCGTCGTCTTTCCTCCGCGTCGGCGGCGCGAGCGGTCGCGTCGCGTCGCGTCGCCGCGTCTTTCGCGTCTTCGCGACGCGCAGCTGCAACAAGCTCGGCTTCCGCGACAGCCGCGACAAGAGCCTCCACCGCACCGCGTGCGTTTCGCTCGGCGAGCTTTGACGATTTGCCCTCCGCGATCCACGCGGTTTCCGCGTCCCTCGCCGCCGATGCCAAAGACTCGGCCCTCGCCGTCGCCTCCGCTTCTTTTAGAGCAGCAGCTTGCGCTTCCGCTTCGAAGCGAGCTTGTTCAACGTCGCGTGCACGTGCTTCTTGCGTTTCGAGAACTGCGCGCTCAGCCTCGAGCGCACGCGCGGCTTCAGCCTCCGCGCGCGCCGTCGCCGCCGCGGCTCGAGCCTCCGCGTCGTCTCTGGCGGCGGCGAGCCTTACGCGTTCGGCGGCCGCCGCGTCGCGAGCAGCTTCAACCGCGCGACGCTCGCGAGTCGCCGCGGTGGTGTTCGCCTCGGCGAGCGCGGCGTCGCGCTCACGCGTGGCGGCATCGGCCGCGTCACGATGCGCTGACGCCTCGGCGAGTGCGACGGCGAGTGCTTCGCGGGCGTCCGCCGTGGCGAGCGTGTCCGCCGTCGCTTTGGCGACGGCGGCTCGCGTTTCCGCCGCGTTGGCGGCGGCGTCCGCGTCCGCTTTCATCGCTGCCGAAGATTCGCGTACTTTGTTTCTCACCGCTTCCTCCATCGCCCTGTGCGTAGCGGTCTCCGCTGCTCTCGAAACAGCCTCCACAGCCGCCTTCGTACACGCCTCGACCTTACCTTCCTCCACGCGCCGGCGAATCTCCGTTTCTTTGATCGCCGCCGTCGCCTCCGCGGCGCGCGTTTTTTTCGCCAGGAGCTCTTTCTGTTTCTTCGCCCGGGCGGTTTCTTTCCCGGCGTCTTTTCGAGCGCGCTCCGCCGCCTCCGCGCATCGCGACGCACGTGCTTTTTCAGCCTCCGCGGCGGCGCGAGCGACATCCGCCTTTGACTTAGCGAGCCGCGCCGCCGCAGCCGCTCGGACGGCTTTATTCTTTTCGGAAGTGAGCTCATCCGTGGATCGTTTCAGTCTCTGCTTCGCCTCGACGTCCGCGTGCGCTTTCGCCTCCCGCACTTTCGCATCCGCGGCGCGCGCTCGCGCGTTTGCCCGTTCCGCCTCCGCCCTTGCGTTCGCCGCGTTCGCGGAACAAGACGCGGCGCGCGCGTTCGCCTCTTGTGTCAAAACAGACGCCCTCGCGGTTTCCGTTTCCATCGCCAAAGCGAGGCGTCCGGCCCTCGACACGGCGTCTGTTTTTGTAAAAAGAAAGTGTCAATCTTGTATGGGCAAACAGTGTGCCAGGATTTGGGAAATGCAATACGTACCGTTTGCGGCGCTCGCGGCGCGCTCGGCGTCGTTTTCGGCGGCGCGTTTCGCGTCAAGGGCGCGGCGAGACTCAAGCTTCGCCTGGACCATCTCTGGACTCGGTTCCTCCTTTTGGGTTGTTGCGAGTTGATTTGATGGGCTTGCAGGTGTATGCGCTTTCTTCGCAGCCGTCGAAAACCGGCTCTCCTCGTCGCTCTTTTTCTTTTGCTTCATGGCGCTCGCCGCGACCGCGTCGTTCGCTGGTTGTGAAAAAGAAAAGTGTCAGTCTCGTATGGGCAAACAGGGAGGCGGGATTTGGGAAATGCAACACGTACCTTCTTTTTCCAAAAAAACGGCTTCGCGTTCCAGCTCTACGGCGCGTTTCGTCGCGGCGCGCGCCTCGGTGACCCGCCCGGTTTCAGCGAAAGCGCGTTTCATCGCGGTTTGCGAAACTTGTTTCAGTTCAGCCAGTGTGGTTTCTTTTTCCAAAACGGTCGCCAAAGACGTCTCCGCTTCCAAGCGCTCCGCGGACTCCGCTTGCTTTGTCCGCGCCAACACCGTCTCCGCCTCGCGAACCTCGGCGGCGTGCTGCGCCTTCACGTGCTCCAGCACCCGCGCGCGCCGCCGTTCGGCTTCGTCTTTGGTGGACATGAATTGCCGCTCCAGCGCGAAAACCTGCGCGGCTGCGTTTTCGGCGGCGGCCCTAGACGACGCCACCGCGGATGCCCGCGCCTCGGCGTCTCGCGCCTCCGCCGTTAATCGCTCGCGCTCCAACTCGAGTCGTGCCACCAACGCAAACTCTTTTTCCGCGTTTCGCGCAGCCTCCTGTGCGATTGCCTCGGCGCGTTTGGCTCGCGTCGCGGCGTTTGCTGCTGAGGGCTCGGACGAAACAAGCGAATGCGGCGTGTTTGGGTCGTCGTCGCCGCCGTTCGACTCTGATTCCATCAACGCCACGGTTTGGAACGCGCGCTCCGCGGCCTCAGCCGCGGCCGCGGCGCGTTCGTTCGCCCGCTCCAGCGCCGCGGTCATCACCGATTCCTGGTCCTCGTCGTTGTCCAAGAGATTGGTTTCCTTGTCCAGAAAATCGCGTTCGTCAAAATCCAGTTTTCGACGCAACTCGGTGGCATCGCAAGCGGCTTGGTCCGCGCGTCGTCGCGCTTGTTCCGCCGCCGCGCTCGCCGCGTCTCGTTCGTCCATTGCTCTTTTTCCGTCCAGCGCCGCGGCTTCAATCGCGAGCGCCTCCGCGTTTGCGAGCTCAGCCTCCGCCTCCGCCTCGGCGGCGGCGCGTCGTTGCTCCGCCTGCGCGGCGGCGCGCTGGGATTTCGCCGCGGCGTTGCGTTTCTTTTTCGCGTACTCCACCGCTTCCAACGCCTCCGTCTCGGCAAACCAAACTCGGTCCGCCGCGAGCGCGACGGCGCGTTCCATGGCGACGCGGGTCATCTTTTCCATTTCGTCAACCTGCACCACGGCGAGGAAAGCGTTGTTCCGCGCGGTCGCGGCGAGTAACATGAGCTCCGCCTCTCGGTGTGCGTTTTGTTCAGCTTCGTGTTGCTCAGTGGCGTCCCGGCTCGCCCGCGCCGCGGTTTCCGCCGCCTCCACCGCGGCGCGCGCGTTTTCGTTTTTCACTTCGCGCGACGTCCGCTCGCGTTCGAAACGGTACGCCTTTTCCAAGTTCACCGCCGCGATCGTCGTGGCGTTGCTTGCAAACGCGGTGTCCGCCGCGGCGGATGCCATCACGGACCGTTTCACCTCCCGGCGCTCCTCCGCCCGTCTCGTCGCATCCCTCGCCGCAGCGACCTCAACCGCGTGCGTCGCCTTCGCGGCCGCGTCCATTGTTTTGATCGCGTCAATTCTGAGTTGCTCCGTTTTCAAAGCGCGAACCGCGGCTTCAGCCGCGAACGTCGCCGCGGCTTCGGCGCGCTTCGCCGTCTCAACCTCCCTCCGCCGCGCACACTCCAGCGCCAAAGCCTCGGCCAAAGCCGCCTCGTTGTGCTTCGCCACCGCACGCGCCTCGTCCGCGGCGGCAACGCGGGCAGCCTCCACGCGCTCGGCGGCGTCCTCCGCGGCATCGCGCCGGCGCGCCTCGGCGGCGGCGGCGCGAGCGGCGCGCTTTTTAGACGCGGCCACCGCCTGCGCGGCGTCGCGCTCAGCCTTCGCCAACGCAGTCGCGCGAGTTTCAGCATCCACGGAAGCCTTCTTCGCTGCTTGTTTGACGCGAACCTCTTCGTGTTCGGCGCGCATGCGGGTCATGGACGCGAGCGCGCGACGCGCCGCCGCAGCCGCCGCGACGGTTTCAGTCGTCGCCTCGTCCGCCAGAAGTCGTGTTTCAGTCGCTACCTTCGCCGCAGCCGCAGCGCGTGTTTTCGCCGCCACCTCCCGCGCGGCGTCTCGCGATGCTTCCCTGAGTGCCTCCTCCAACGCCGACTTCGCGTCAACCACCGCACCGCGCGCGTCAACCGCTTCGCGGGACGCCGTCGCCGCGGTCGCCTCCGCGGCGATCACCAAAGCGGACGACGCCGCGTTTGGATCGCCGTCGCCGTCCTCGTTGTCGTCGGACAGGAAAGGTTTCGCATTTCCCGAAACGGCCGTTTCCGGACCGTGCTCGCTTCGCGCCATCCGCGCGGTTGACACGCAAAACGCCTCGCGCTCTGCCGCCGCGGCGTAAGTTCCTTCCGCGACGGAAAGACGGTTCACCAGCGTCTTGACGTGAAGCTTTGATGTATACGCGCACGCGGTGCGACGAGCAAACGCAACGTCACACGCGGCTTTCTTTTCCGAAGCGTCCACGGCGTCGGCGAGTTTCCGCGCCGTTCGCGCGCAAACCTCCGCAACTTTCGTAGCCGCTGGCGTCACGGACTCGACGTCGACTAGAGATAAAAAAGAAAGTGTCAGTCTCGTATGGACAATCAGTCGGCGGAATGTGATGAGTGGGAAATACTTACCCTGGGTCGCTTTGCGCGTTTCTTCCATGGCAATCGCGAGATGCTTGCGAGCGTCCGTTGCGTGTCCTGCGACCTTTCCAGCGTGCACGCGGGCTCGTTCCAACATCGCCTGCGCATCCGTCGCCAGCTCGTACGCCTCGCGGTGCGCGGCGTGCGCTTGGCGGGCGTTTTTGGAAAAACCAGCCGTAGCCCTGGACTCGGCGGCGGCGGCGCTTCCGGCGAGTTCACTGGCGCGTCGCTCCGCAAGCGCGGCTTCCGTGTTGAAATCCGAGGCGGCGGCGAACGTGGCGGCGGTGACCCTGGTGCGCGTGGCGCGTGCGTAGGTTTCGCCACCCGCCAAATCGTCGGCGGTTTCCGTACCCGACGTTCCCGAAGACGTCGTTTCGATTTTTTTGGGTTCGGTAGCGTATTCGCCTGTGATTTCGGAGATGACGCGCGTGTCTTCTCGCGCCTCCGCGAGTTGGGCCTCCGCCGCGACGGCGACGGCATCGGCGTTAGCGTATGCGTCGTCCGCCACAGCGCGCTTGGACCTCGCTTCCGCGGCGGCGCGGTCGGCGTCGGCGCGCTTTGAAACGGCGTCGCGGCGTGCGGCGGCGGCGCGCGGGTCACTGGAAGCCGCCTGGCACGATTAACAAGAAAGTGTCAGTCTCTCGTAACGTGTATTACGTAAACAGTCAGAGGTACAGCCGTCCCTTCTGGTACGAGTATGGGCAATCGCAGAGGCGGAATGTGGTGATTGGGAAAGGCCCTTACCTCGCGAGCGGCGTTGGAGGCTTCCCTTGACGCGAGCGTTTCTACCTGTGCGGCGTTTGCGAATTTTGTCGCCCAGAAATTCAAAACCGCATCCGCCGCGGCTTCGTTTGCGGATAACTCGGAAACAAACGTTTCCGCCGCGTTCGCGCTTGACGACGCGTCTTCCCGCCACCGGCCAGCCAACGCCAGGGCGTCTCGGGCGTTTTCAAGCGCGTCGAGAAGAGGAGTTGCGACGGATATGGACGCGACCCTCGCCGTTTCCGCCGCGGTCTCCGCGGAGAAAAATTCGTCCCTCGCCTCCACGGCGCGAGCCGCCGCCTGTTCCGCCGCGAGCTCCGTGCGCTCTGCCGCCGCGGTCGCGGTGAGAGATACCGCCTCAGGGGACGCTTTCATGTCCTCGCGTGCTTCCAGCGCAAACGCTCGTTGCCGCTCAGCAGCGTCGCGAAGCGTCCTTTCGCGACGACACGCCTCCTCCGCAGCCGCCGAAACCTCAGACGTGGACGCGTCTCGATTAGCGCGAATCTCAGATATTTTCTCCGCCGTGACGGCCGCTTGCGAAGCCGCCGTAGCCACCGCCGCAGCGGCGATGGCTCGTGCCCTCGCTGCGTCCGCATCAGCGAGGGCTCGGCGGGTCGCGTCCTGCGATAATTTCGCCAAGGCGTTGGCGCGCGCAACTGACTCGCAGCGCGCCGCTTCCGCCCGCGCGCGCGCCACGCCTCCGCTCGCGTCCTCCAGTCCGAACGACGCGATTCCGAGCGACGGCGACGCCGCGTCATCCGCGTCAGCCAATGCTTTCGCCTTCGCCAGACGGTCGCTCGCCCGTGACGCGGCACCTGTGGCGGCGCGTTGTTCGATGTCAAAGGCTCGTTCCACCAAAAAACGCGCGGTGTCTCGCGCGGCGACGGCGTCGCGCGCCGACGCCACGGCGACAGCTCGTGCTCGCGCGCGCGTTCGGTCCGACTCAAACGCCTGCGCGGCGATGATACGCGCTGAGGCGGTGAGATGTACGGGCGGCAGATCCTCTTCGAAAAGATCATACGCAACGTCTTGGGTTGGTTTCTGCGTTGGGCGTGTTTCCTGCGTCAGGGCGTTCGTTTGTTTCGCCTCGTTTGAGTCAGCGTCGTGGGAAACGCGACGGGCTCCCGGCTTTGCCGTTTTCGCTTCCCCGTCCAGCTCAGCCTTCATCTTACTTCGCGCGCGTCGCATGTGCGGCGAAACCAGGGCGATCCATCGAACATCCGCGTCCGTCGCTACAAACCGTCGTCGGTTCTGGGAAAGAATCTCCGCGATTCCCTCCCTGGCCGCTCGGACTGCGACGCGGCGAGGCGAGTTTTCAAAATAACGCGCGCACGCTTCCAGCGCGGCGGCTACTTTCTTCGCGCTCGCGATACCGATTCCGACTGCTTGTGAGGGACTCGCCCCTGTTCTTCCAGTCGGAGTAGCAGGTGTACTAGGCGTACCCGTAAGCCTAGTACCCGTACCCACCGTACCCCGGCCAAATCTTTTCTCGAGCGACGCCTTGGCCAGCGTTTGCGCATCGCCCTCACCCGGCGTCGCCGCTCGAAGCTTCAGACGCGTGGTCACGCCTTTGGCAGTTGCTTGCTGCCATACGTGAAACACGTTCACAAAGCCTCGCCTCCGCTTGAAGCTCAAGGCCAGGCTAGTGGAGTGCGTCGTACGCTCGGTGTGCAACCGCACAACTTTCCATTGTCCAAACGCGCCGCGTATGGTGGATCGTTTGTGCGACGCCGCCGACAACGCGAGCGCGTTTCGCCGGGCTTTGCGTCCTGACACGTTCAGCACCCACGCCCTAATTGAGCGGTGCACACACCGCGCGCCGACGAACGTGACACACGGTGCATCTTCAAAAAATAACTCAGAATCATGACTCGTGGTCGTCGTGGTGGAAACCGCGCGTCTGTAATGCGCGTCGGCTTTTTTTTCTTTTTCCTTCGTCGACGAAACCTTTGGAGTTTTGCCAGAAAAATGTCAGTATTGTATGGGCAATCAGTCGGCGGAATGTGGTAAATGGGGAATACTTACCTGGTCGCGAAGCGCACGCAGCGCGACGCGCGCGGCTGGGGCGGCGTTGCGGCGCCATACCTTGTGGCAGTACGCCCTTCGCGCTCGCGCGAACGCGGCGCCAGCCGCGAACACGCCGAGCGCGGTTTTCATCAGGTGCTTGTCCCCGAGCGCACGCAACACGGACCGGGAGAATAAACTTCCTTTGAAGGGATCCCGGTCTCCGTGTTTTGCGTGATCCGTTTGCGCTGTGACCGCCGCGCGGTCGTCTCCGTTCGTTTCACAAGAGCTCCCGTGGCTCGCGTTCGCGTTGTGGCTGTTGGCGTTTACCCCGGAGTTGAGGAACACGCCGTTTCGGGGGGGGGTCCATTTTCCGTGTCTTCGTGTCTTCAAACCCCTCGCCGCGCGGATGTCATTTTCCACCGACGCGAATCGCAAAAGCCGGTCCTGCGCTTCTCTTTGAACATCGACTTCCACGTACCGGTCGTGAAGCGTCAAGAGGCGCTCTCGGTGCGAACGCGTCAGCGCCTCGAGAAGCGTGGATACGGCTCGCAGCTGCAGGCGCAACAAGCTCACCGTGGCCTCGCCGCCTTCAGAAGCGAGACTCGCATCGACGCCGCGCTCCAAAGTCAAATCAACGGCGCGCTCCGCGGACGCCTCCTCCGCTCCGCGCGCGGCGTTTCCAACCACGGCGCCGGTTTCGGCGTCGATGTATCGCGGACCCAAACACGTCGGGGAAGCAGCTGTGGTGGAATCGTGTTGCCGAAAATCAGGACGCGTCTTCGAAACCCTAATACCTTGCGAACCGTCGAAGGCTGACGAGCCAGACAACGAAAACTCAGGTTCCTCTTTGTTGCCAGTCACAGTGGCGCTCTGCGCCGCCGCCGCGAACCACACTACTCTCTGTTCCCGTCGCGTGCGTTCGCTGATCATGCGCTGTTCGAACTGCCTGTCCGCCTCAAGCAACGCGGCCGCGTTTCGAACCCCCGCCTCAGCCGCGACCGCACAAGCGCGTTCCATCTCGCGCTCATCAAGAACGAATTGGTGTTCCAACGCGCGTCGCTCGAGTTCGGCTTTGTGTTTTCGAGTCGCCTCTGCCAGTTCGGCCGCGGCGGCGGCGGCGGCGGCGGCGGCGTCGAGTTTTGTTTGTTCCTCGACACGAATCTCCCCTCTTTCCTTCTCAGCCAAGGCGCGTATTCGCTGGCGCACTTGCTCGGCACGACGTGCGTCCAGCTCGAGCGCGGCTTCGCGCGCCGCGAGTCGCGCAATCGCGGCCCGGTCCGACTCGCGCTTTTTCGTTTCGAACTTTTCGGTTTCGTACGCGCGCCACCGCGCTTTTAAACGGTTGTCTCGTCGCTTCTCGTCCGTGAACGGATTCGTTTCGTGAGGTGGCCGGTCAGGCGCGTTCCCGAAATTCTCCTTGTCTAAACTTAACCCGTGTTCGTCGCAATCGTTTCGGAACAACGGGACGGACGTTTCTTTTTTGTTTGGCGAGCGCGAGCTTTTTTGAAACCGGCGGTTGGCGCGGATCGCGTTTGACGGAAGACCGAGGGCTTCGCCCATCGGATCCGCGAATCCGCCTTTTTCGAAAAACCGGGTGACGTGACTTTGCTGTGACGTGGACGGCTCTGTCAATGTGGGGTTGACCCTAGCGCGGTCGTACCTAAAAAACGGTGTTTCCCCGTCCTCGAACAAGGAAGGCGAAGTTTCCGTTTCCGCCGCTTTCGTGCGCGAATACGCGACGCGTTGCGTTTTCGGCGAAACAATTGTGTCCGCCCCGGTCACTGGTTTCCGCCCAGGAGAAACCTCCAGAAACGCGCGGACCTCCGCCAGGTGCGCCTCGCGTGTAACACCCACGGCTTCCAGCGTTCGCCGCATTTCACCCACGGCGCCGCGCAAATCGTCGCCGCAGTGACTTTCGTCGCGGGCCGCCTCCGACGTTTCCGAACCGTCTTCGTCCTCGTCGCAATCGCCGAGCCACGCCGGTAACCCGCGGAACGCGTCGTGGACGTCCTTTGGATCCGTCGAGGCGACAAAGGGAACGCTTCGTGAGCTTTCGTGTGGAGGCGATGGAAGTCCTTCGCCCGGCATCGGGCGATTCTCGTCGAAACCCTGTGCCGCCTCCGCCGCGACGCGCGTCGCGGCGGCGGAACGCGTCTCCGTCAACTCGCCAACACTCCGGGTGCCTAAATTAACTCGCCTCGCATGGCCTGCGGAGTCACCAGCCACGACGTTGAACTCGCCGCGGGGACGCGCATGGCGTCGAATAATAGGCGCCACGTGCGTTGAATAGGACGTGGACGGTCCATCAGGCGCCAGCGGCGTGTGCTGCTCCAGCACCGGAGCCCAGCCCACCATCGTCGCGTCCAAGTGCGAGTGCTCCGCTTTTCAAAAAGCGCCCATCCCGACCGAGGGCCGTGGCGCAGGTGTGCCAACCAAAGTGCGTATTCTAAGTCTCGCCAGTCCGCCCCGACGCTACACAACTCACACGCGTCCCTACGTGGACGCGGACGCGAGTCGTGCCGGTGCGGTGTGTGGCTTCGACCTTCGTGCGACGCTTCCACCTGTGATATTTTCTTCAAATTCTTGGTCCTGCCACTTTTTTTAGGGTATGGGTTTAGGGATTGATTCGGATTTCGTCCGTGCGGTCTCCTCTCTGTTGGTTCACATCCGCGCGCGCGGTTCACCGCAACGGGAACGCGCGGCGGGCTTCGCGTCGTCCGTCGCCCTTCGCAACGCCCATCACGCGGCGCGGTGTGGCGTTCGTCGCGGCGTTTGTCTCGCCGCGACTGTTTTGTTTGGAAACCCCGATTCCGAATTCGATGGGCACTTTTGCGTCCGCATCGGCGGCGGCGGCTTCACCGTTTGTGCGGACTAACAACGCGACGGCGGTGTCGCGGGCGTCGCGCGCGTCGTGCGCGACACGCACGCCGTGTGTGTCGCGTCGTCTGCACACAGGCAACACACAACTCGTTTCCAAGCTTCTCGCGTCGCACCGACGACGACCTGCGCGTCACGCCGACCACCACCCGTTCGCGGTTTCGGCGTGGTCGTCGCGTTTGTCGACCGAGCGCGCGGCGCGCGGACAAGCATTCGCGGTGTCCGAAGCGCACGAAGAGTCGATGGAAAATACGGAGGCGCACGACACCACCGATGCCAGCACTACTGCGATGAGCTCGTCTGATGAGACCCAGGATTTTGGTTCGAACGAGCCTTCCTTGGATGACGACGATGACGAAGACGAAGACTCGGATTCGTACGACGCCGCCGCCGACGGGTACGAATCCTTCGTGAAAAAATGGCGCGCGCAGATGGACGACTCCCTGTTCGCCACGCCCGCCGCGCGCGTCGATGCGCACAAAGCGTCGTGCGCCGAGGGACGGCGCTCAGCGAACGAAAAAAGAAAGAAAAGACAGGTACGTGGAGGTGGAGGTGTTCTCTTTTGACGTTTACCCAACTCAATCGCTCGCGTTACCCGCGCGCGAAAGAAATCCACCTCCCCGCCCCGCCTGCTCGTTAAACCCGCCCCGCCGTTTCCTCGTGATTCATTAATACTGGCACCAGCCCGAACGTTTGGTTCCGTGGGGAACGCCCCGTGACGAAAAAACAGTTCCGCTCGGTTGGCGCCGAGCTTCGATATGAAGGAAACTTTCTTTTGGGACGAGGCGGAGGCGAGCGGCGGGTCGTGGAACGCGGGATTTTCTTTTCTGCGGGACGACAGAACGTACACGCAATCGCGCGCAATAACACGCGATGGACTTTCACAAAACGATTGATTTTTGTTTCTCACCATCCTCGTTTCCCCACCTCCATCTCCACTCCATTCAATCCCCAGACCGAATCCATCGACGGCGAGGTTTTCCGGCCGCGCGAGCGCATCAAAACGCAGGCCGACTTCAACCGCGTGGGGAGGTTCGGCAAGAACTTCAACGGCAAACACTTAAGGGTGCAGTGGCTTTCCAACGAGGGGGTGGCCGGTGACGGCGGGTCGGTTGTGACGAACACGCGCCTCGGGATCAAGACCCCGAAGAAACAAATCAAACGCGCCGTGGATCGCAACCTGGTGAAACGCAGAGTGCGCGACGTGTTCCGGAAGAACAAAGAGTCGTGGCCAACAGGGGTGGACATGGTGGTGTACTGCACCGCCGTGACCTTAACCTCTTCGTACGAGGAAATGAAACTGGAAATGAAATACTGGGGCAAAGAAGTGGTTCCCCGTGTTGCGGAACGGGGCGGAACGGAGGCGGGTGGCGCGTTTGGGGCGGGGAAGAAAAAGCCGTGGAAGAAACGGGAAACGGCGCAACCCGCCGCGGTTTCGGGGAGGAAGATTTTTAAAAACTCCGAGGGCCCCCAGGAAAGTAAGACACCCGAAACTGGGGTGTGCGCTCCCCCCGAAGGTAAAGAAAAAACCGCCGGGAAACGCGGAAAGGGAACCGCGGTGGCGACCGCGGAGGAGTGACGCGGCGAAACAGACGGGAGATATTCGGGGTTTAGGGTTTAGTGTAAACGGTGGTAGATGGGAGTAACGTAACGTGCTAGCTTGCTAATTTCTCACCAGTGCGCTCCAGCGCGTCCTCCGCTCGCCGCGCGCGTCGTTCCAAACCTTCCGCGGCGTTCAGAATTCGTCTCCGTTCCGCTTCGCTCGCGCGCAACGCGTTGTTTTTCGCCTCGAGTGCGGCCGCCGCTTCCGAAAGCGCCAAACTGGCTTCTTTCAGCCGCAGCTCGTTCGCGGCGAGTTTCCGACGCGACACCCCTTCCCTTCGCGCCGACTCCGCCGCCGCCGCCTCGGAAGCCGCAGTTTCAGCCTCGAGCTCTCGGCGCATCTCTGCCACCACCGCGTCCGCGTCCCTCATAGACGCGTCGGTTGACGCGTACCCCGGTTTTCTGTTCCCTCTGGGATCCCTCGCAGCCGCGTCGGACGCGCGCCGCCGAGCATCCTCCAGCTGCAACTCGAGCGTCCGCAAATCGCTCTCCGCTTTCTGGCGCGTACGCCACAGCTCGCCTTCGAGTCGCGCGTTGGCGGTCTCCGCGGCAGACGCGCGTGCGTTTGCGCGACTCAAATTCTTGACCGCCACAGTCTCTGCTTCCGCGACGCGCGCTGAAACTTCCGCCAGAGCCCGTTCGCGTTGCGTCTCAACTAAGTGCACTTTGTTGAGCAACTCCGTCTCCGTCGCGGCGGCGGCGCGAAGTTGGCGAAGAGCGTCCGCCAGCGCCGCTGCCGTCGCGGACGCCGCGGAGCGTTCCTCCGTGAATCGCACGCGGAGCAGGTTGACATCGGCGACTGCGGACGCAGCCGCGTACGCGTGCGCCTTGGCATCCGCCGTGGCTAGGGTCAATTTCAGGTGGAGATCGTCGTCCGCGCTCGCCGCGAACGCCGCGTCACTCATGGCTCGTGTCGTCTCCGCCGCCGCCGCCGCCGCCGCGGTCGCCTCGAGCGCTTCGCGTCGTGCATTGTCCTCTTCGCGACCGGCGCGCTCGGCGTGAAGCGCCTTCTCCAGCGCTGATTTCCTTTCAGCCCACACCTCCTCTGCCTCGTCCTTCGCTGCGGCCCGGGCCCAGGAAACAGCAAGCGTAGACTCTTCCTCCGCCGCGGCGAGGGAGCTGCGAAGCGTATCGAGCTCTGCGTTGTCGCCGCCCGCCGCGATTCGCGTCGTTAACTCCGCGTTCGACGCCTGCAGTTCCGACACGCGCGCCTCAAGCACCTCGCAGGTTTCCTCCCGCTCCACAAACGCGAGTCGAAGCGCCTCGAGCGCCAAACACGCCGCGGAGTTCTGCGTCGCGTTCGCCGCCGCTACGCTCGCCGCCGGGTCCGTTTCGATTTCCTCGAGCCTCGTTTTCGTCAAACTCAGCTCGCGTCGCGTGTCGTCCAGCGCGTTTTTAGTCGCCGCCGTCGCCAAGCGTTCCGTTGTGTTTCGTGTCAGTAACTTCTTCGTTAATGCTTCCAACGTTGCCAAGCGCTGAAACGCGGCCGCATTCGATTTGCGCGGCGCGTCGTCGTTTTCCTGGGCCATCACATCATCCAAAGTCATCACATCAGCCAAAGTGCCATCCGTAATTCGACCACCTCGTTCCAGGACCGAAAGTAACGGACTCGCTTGGCTTGTCGTTGCAGACGCGATATCGGCGGACTGGTTGCTCGGTGCCAAACACAACACGTTCGCACTAGTCTCAGCCAAGGGACACCGCGCGGACCGCGCTTCGGCTGCCCCGCGTTTACCGAAAGGTGACTCAGCCTTTGGTGTCGGCACGTGTTGCGTCGTGGAATTCGCAGCACCTCGCGCCGCGGAGCCCGATACCGCGGGCTCTGACCGCGCGCCCACGCCCACTCCGGCGCAAACGCGAAACGAAACCTGCTCGTCCAACGACGGCATCGCGACGCGGACCTCCGCGCGCGGGATGTGTCGACGCGTGGTCTCGTGGCCAAGCGTCTTCTCGGAAGCTTCGCTAGTTCCCCCAGTCCCCCAGTTTCGTCTCGGCGTTTTGCAAAATCTGGGACACGCCAAAACGTGATGCCATTTCGGGTCAACATTCGTCCGCGGCGCCGCCCGACTCACCACACGGTCAGCACGCCAGCTGTGGTGCCCTCTTCCGGAACCGCGATGGCGAGCAGTGCGGTGAAAGTGTATTTGCGCGCGCGCCCCACGGCGGGCGCGGAGGAGTCTTTCCGGTGCGTACCCATTTGCTGCGCCCTTTCCATTATTGGCGAGATTTGTCCCTCCTTCCCCCGGAATCTCGCATCCGTCCGCGTGTTGTGATGGTGCTCCCCGTTGCCCCACCGCCTGGCACTTGTCTCGCGTTGACTGACACGCGCGTTCCTACCACGTGTCTCCTTGTCCCTCTGATGACGCACCTCACGCACAGCGTCGGCGAGGACAACCGCACGGTTTCGGTACAGCTGCGTCGTCCGGAACGCGAGCGCGGTTTCGACAAAACCAAACCCGTCAACGAGTTCGCGCCCAACAACAGCGCGGATGCCATACGGTTCGAGTTCGACACGATTCTGCACGATGCTTCCCAAGAATCGGTGTTCACGCAGTGCGCCAGCGAGGTGTGCGAAAACGTGCTTGGCGGGTACAACGGCACGGTGTTCGCGTACGGCCAGACGGGCGCTGGGAAGACGTTTACGATGAGCGGCGATACGGTGCGGAACTTTCCCAATCGCCACGCACCGCCGTTCGCTAGTGCGCATACTCGTCCCGCGAAGGGACGGTTATTACGCCTGCGAAGGGCGCATTCCCGTCCGGACTGTTACCACGACTGTTTACGTAATACCATGGAGTACAGGGCCTACCCTTTCCAATCCCGGATATACACGCGGTCCGACCGACTGACCCTTTCTTTTTTCCAACCAGGGGAGCGACTTCAAGCACCGAGGCGTCATCCCGCGGGCGGTGCATCATTTGTTCCGCGAGGTTGATTTACGGGTGGGCAATGAAATTCAAATCAGCGTGAGTTACTTGGAGATATACAACGAGCGCCTGTTCGATTTGCTCGCCAGCGAAGTCGTTCCGGATTCCGATTTACAAGTAGTGGACCGGGACGGCGAGATGGAGGTTAAGCACTTGACCAAAAAGACGTGCGCGAACGAAGCGGAGGCGCTTGGGTTTTTCTTCGCGGGTGACAAAAACAGAGCCGTGAGCGACCACGTTTTGAACAAAACCAGTTCCAGGTCGCACGTGGTGTTCACCGTGTATCTAAGCTCAAGAAGTGTGGGCGACGGCGTCGACCGCACGATCGTATCGAAACTAAACCTGGTGGACCTGGCGGGTTCCGAGCGGGTCAAGAAAACAAACGTCACGGTAAGTATTTCCCATTTACCACATTCCGCAGACTGAATGCCCATACGAGACTGACACTTTCTTTTTTATCTCTAGGGCGAACAGTTAAAGGAAGCGACGTTCATCAACAAATCGCTCACGTTTCTGGAGCAGATCGTCAACGCGCTTTCGCGAGGTGACAAGCACGTAGCTTTTCGCCAAAGCAAACTCACTAGTGTCCTGCGAGACGCTTTAGGAGGTAACTGCAAGACTACCATGATCGCGTGTACGTGGCCGGACGAGGCGCACGCCGAGGAGACGGTGAGCACGTGTCGGTTCGCGTCGAGAGTCATGACGCTGAAAACCAAAGCCGTGGTCAACGAAAGCAAAGACCCGCGAGTCCTGGCGCTTAAGTACGAGCGCAGGTGCTTGGAGCTTACGAACGAGTTAGCGGCTCGAGACACGTTCGCGGGCAGGCCTGCCGTGAACTATTCAGGGGAGATGGGGGAGGTTGAAAAACGGGAACTGGAGGACTTGGTGCGGAACTTTCTGGAAACCGAAAACGCCAACCCTCAGGATTTGCCGGTGGAGAGTTTAGCGCAGGCGCGGGCCACGTTCCGGGTTTTCAAAAATGCCTGGCTCGAGGTGAGGGGGGAAACGGCGCGGCTCGTGGCGGAGGCGCGGGAAAAGACGGCATCCGCAGAGGCGGATACGATTGCAGGCATAGATAAGGAAGGAGGGGAGGGCGAAACAGAAACCGGGGACGTGGAGGCGGAGGGTGACACGCGCGTCGCCGCTGGGGAAGGCGAAACAGGCGCCGTCGCCGAGGTTGGCGACGAGGAGCCGTCCGAGGAGTCTCATGGTTTCGCCGCGGGGGTGGCGCCTTCCGATTCCGTGCCGCCCCCCGAATCGCCAACCCGAGCGACGAACGACGTCGTGATGTCACGCGCCGCGGCGACGGCGCAGAAGGCGTTACACGAACGCGACGAATCAACACGGAGGTCGGTCGCCTTTGGCGAGTATAAAAAGAGCGTCGCGCCGGACCTTGCCGCAAAAGCGTCCGCCGCAACCGCCGCGCTGCGAAGCGCGAAGCTCGCGATGAAACAAAAGGTTGACACGATCAACCTTTTGAAAACAGAAATCGACGCGGTCGGCGTGGCGGTGGAGGAGACGAAGGCAAAGGCGGGCGGGCTGGGAGGGACTGGCGCGAACACGGTCAAGTCACTGGGCGCCGCTACGGACGGGTCGTTTGACGTGATGGACCCCGAGGAGTACGCAAATCTGGTGGCCCTGAAGAAATCCAAGGCGGCGTACCGCGCGGCGTACGAGGAGTTGCAGATGTTGAAGGGGTCTTTGAATTCTTTGACCTTAAGCGCGCAGACCAGTAAACAGTCGTTACTACAAGAATTCACGGAGTGGTACGACAAAGGCGGCGGTCTGGATCTTTTCGTGACGCAACAAGCGGAGGGCGACGACTTGGATTACGGCGAAACGTTTGACCAGCTCGAGTTGCAGGTACGTATTGCATTTCCCAAATCCCGGACGACTGTTTGACCATACACTAATGACACTTTTCTGGCAAAACTCCAAAGCGGGCGCTGAACCGGGATCCCGAATCGGGCGCCTTTTTCGCGGCGAAGAAAAGCCAGCTAGGAAGCACGAAACAGAAAGTGCCCGTCCAGAGAACGGTGCAGCACATGCGCGCGCTGGGGAGCACGTACCGGAAAGCGTTTTGAAAGAGCATCATTGTATATCGACACTATCTAATCTAATGGAACTCTTTTGTTTCTCACTCCAATGTCCTTTTTATTAAAAACAGCAGTCTCCTTGTTTTCCCCCTCACTTCGTCGTGTCGCGATGGAGCGGTTGGACCGCATGTTGATGGAGGCGGCGGCGAGGGCGGCGGAGGCGGGTCCCTCGCGTGCTGTGGACGGGTCCGCGCCACCCGGGGGTGACGTACCGGATGACGCCTCGGTGGCGGAACAGATCCTTACACACATCGCGGGCGGCGACATTTTCTCTGCGCTGAATCTGCCAAAGCCAACGTGCGACGACGCGGGTCGTCCTGTTTGGGACGTGACGGAGTCTGAAATAAGCAAGGCGTTTCGCAAGCGCTCGCTGGTGGTACACCCGGATAAAAACCCGTCCGCTGATGCGAAGCAGGCGTTTGATAAGCTCAACGACGCGATTCGCGTGTTGCGTGATCCGATAAAAAAAGGCGACGCGCTTCGCAAGTTCGCGAGAAGCGCGTTTGCGGAAAAGTGTCGCCTCGATCCCACGCTCACGGAACGGGCTAAAAAGGCACAGGAAAAAATAGACGCCACGGTGTACGCGTCGGATATCGCGCTGCAGCAACGCGAGCACCGACAGCGGGTCGAGGCGGCGCGAATGAAACAGCGCTTGGCGCGCGCGCGACAGCGAGGCAGCGACGACGAGGCGGCGCTTTTGGAGCCGTCCAGCGATGACGAGGACGACGCAAAACCGAAAGTTGACACCACCGCGAAACGGAAACGAGTCGGACGCGGCAAAGACGAAGCCTCCTCAGATTCCGACTCCGCGGGGCTGGCGCGACCTGTTTTGGGAACCAGAGGCGGCAGAGGCAGAGGGCGCGGACGGGGCGGCGTGAGGTTTATATAATCAGCAGTTTTTTTATTCAGAATCAATCAGCAGAGTTTATGATACAGTCGACAGGGGCCACACGAAGGTTTTCATGTCCTACGGTAGCATGCTGTCTTCCTCCCATCACGTAATCAATCAAGGCTCTTGATTTTCGCAACCACCTTGCCGTACATATCCTTGAACTCGCTCGCGTCGTCGGCGCTCATTTTGTCGCCCCCCTTTTGCGCGTCCGGCAACACCAGCATGCACGACGTCGGCCGCTTCGTTTGTCCCGCCGCGCCGAGCTCCTCCTTGGAGTGCACGTAGATGTAAGGCACGCCCATTTCCTCGCAAAGAATGGGGATGTGCGTGATGACGTCGATGGGGGAGATGTCGCCGGCGATGACGCAGAGACTGGAGGGAGACGTGATGAAAATGGAAAAAAAGTCATTCTCGGGTGTGAAACTCGGCGTCACAATCGGGGCAGAAAGCGGCGGTGGGCGGCGGGGGAATTCGGGGTACCCGCGTGCCGAATGGAGGTCAGCACGTACCCTTTGACGTCCTTGCGCAGCGCCTTGACCACCTCCTTCACGCCGCGCTTTACTTGCTTGTGCTTGGAAGCTGCGGGTTTGGGTTGGGTGGGGTTTGGGGTGGGTCAGTGGTGGGCGATGGGAGGATTGAAAAACTCGGGAATCGGGGACGAGTGCGCATCCTGGGAGGAGTTGGTGGAAGTTCCGCGTTTCCCGGCAACGACACGAGACACGAAAACCTAGAAAGGCACGCACCTTTCTTCACCACCTTCAGGATCTTCTTGTGGAACCCGATGTCCGCCAAGGGCTTAGCGATGGCGCACACCGGTCGGAGCTCGCCGTCACCGCCGTCGCTAGCGTCCTCCTTGGTTTTGGATGGGGTCTTTTCCTTCTTTTCTTTCTTGTCCTTACCCATCGCGACGGTTGAAGAGACGCGCTTGTTCTAAACCTCGAGGGTGAACCGCGGCGAAAGACCGACGCGAACGCGGAGGGTCGAGGGCGACGAGTACAGAAGTACCGCGCGGGTGTTGTGACGTCCGCGGAGGGCAGAGGGGTTTGTCGAATAGCAAATCGTCAGTCGGCGGCTGAGTTTGCACTTTGGAAAGACTGTTTGCGTGGGGACGTGATTGACAGATTGGAAATTATTTCCACGAGTGCAAGGACGAAAAAAGTGGAAAATCATTGTTACATTCTATCGCTTCTAGTCGTCATCCAGTATCCTCCGCGTGCGTTCCGCGATCATCCTTTGTCTCGCCGCGGACGCCCCCGTATTTGTGACGCTGCCGAACGCGTACCGGTCTCGGATTGGCTGTTTCGCGGTTTCGTGGTGTCCGACCGGTCGATTCGCCGGCGCTTCCCGCCGGGGCGGCGGCGAATCCGACTCGCTCGACGTCGACTCACGTTTGCTCATAGCAGTCGTGGTCTTGACCTGGAACGCCTCCCTCGCGCCTCTCGAAGGCCGCGTCAAAGGCGGTCGCGTCTCCGCCGCGGCGAGCCTCTCGGGGGTTCCCAACCGTTTTTCCACCGAGTTCCGGGGCGTGGTTTTTTTTACACGTTCGGGACTGTTAGGAAGCTCCGTGATTGTCACTCCAGGGTTGCGGAGTGGCTGATTGCTAGTGTCATTTCCAGCACGTGTCCCCCGGTGACTCGTACCCTCCCTGGTCAGAAACGCGGTGGCGACGGCCAAGGCGAGAAGCGTTCGCCCCGCTACGCCCGTCGCTGACCACGCGAACAGGAGCCCCGCGAGCTGCACTTTTCGGTCGGTGAGCAGGTACGAGAATCGAATGCGCAAATCGTCCACGCTCACCCGGGCCGCGTCTCCCATTGACGGCCCGATACGCACCAGCACGGGGGGTACCAAAAAGCTGGTCAACCAAGCCATCAACAACGTCCGCTCCCACCCGAACGTCCACACCCTCGCGACGTTTGACATCAACCACACCGCAGAACACGCCTTCAGTGTCGAAGGCGGGTGTTCCCAAGTGAACGTGCGTTCCAATGTGATGAAGAACTCCGCCGCGAGCGGTGCCCTCGCAGCCGCGCTCGCGGCGATCCACCCGCCAAACTTAGCCGCGAACCTGCGCGCGTCTTGCTCGCGCCGCCGCCGTCGTGCGTCGTCGCTCGTTAAGAAAGTTTGATGCATTGATTCGTTTTCGTTACCAACGCCTCCATCGCCGGCCTGCTTCACATGCCCCCCCATCATCACCCGTAGCCCCCTCCCTGTTCTCCACACCAAGCTCCCCGCTAGGGCGAATATGAACAAGGAACACGCCACCGTCCAGAACGGAAGGGGCATGGTCCGCAAACTCTGCACGCACAGCTGCACGTACAACCCGCCGAAAAACACGCGCGCGGTTTTCCCGCGGGCGCGCCAGGTCACGAGCTCCGCGAAGTGCGCGACGGCGCCGTGTCTCGGCGCAATCTCGGAGGCGTATCGGTCATCCCTGTCGTACTCTGCGTTCTCGTTTTGCGTGTCCCGGAGCGTGTCCACCAGGTCCGCGGCGCTGTCCCCCCTGCGTTTCCCGCGAGGGGAAGTCAAGGGGGATGATAAACTGGTGCCCCTGGTCGCCATGGCGCCGTGCGGTGATATTCGAGGGTCACTTGATTTGTCCCCGAGGGCGTATCGCGTTTGAACGGGATACACGGTGGTGGCCATGGCCTCTTCCAGCGCCGCGGCGCGCGCTTCCGCCAAGCGCGCGCGTTCGTTCGCCGCGCCTAGTTTCCATCTCGCGGAGACCGCGGCTTTTTCCGCGAACTCGCGCGCGGACGCCAAACTCACCTCAAGCATCGCAACCTGCTCCGCAGCGCGCTGAGCCTCGAGCTCCATCTGCCTCATGCGCTCGCGCTCGCGCGAGGCGAGCACGGCGCTCATGGTGCGAGGTCGTACTGGCCAGGAGGAGGGGTCTCTAACGTCTAAAACACGAATTCGGTTGCCCAAATTGCGGATTCGGCCAAATCTGGCCGAATTCCCGATGATGAATGCGCGTGAGATGAGGGTCCACGGAGCGGTGCTTTGTTTCGAGCTCGACACTAACTTAACTACTGCAATACGATATACAAACAAGGCGCACAAGCTGCTCTTTAAACAGCCCCCGCAATTTCTCCCTCGTTTTTAGGAACTAAAGGTTGGCGCTCGCAAACCTCCGCCGCGCTCGCCGCGGCTTTCCGTTTCGCCGCCGCCGCCAGCGCAGCCGCCGCGAGCGCCGCGATTCCAACCGCCGCCGCCGCCGTTTCGAAACCGAAACCGCGTCCAACCCCACGCCGCTCCACCACCCGCCCGTGCCCCAAGTCTGCTAGCCTGGGCGACATTGCGTGCAGCCGAAGCAGCTGCGCCTTCGCCGTCCGCGCCTTGGCTTGCCGAAGCGCCAGCCGCGCGTCGTTCGTAGACTGCTCCACCAAGGTTTCGTCAAATTTGGCAATCCCGCCCAGCCCGCTCTTTTCGCCTTTCTTCGCGCTCGGGTCGTCGCGCTCGAACTTGGGGGGCGTGTCCCTCATGAATACGGAAGCATCCAGGGTGCTGTCGATTTCGCCTTTGAAAACCTGAAAAGTTTTCAATCCCTCGCCACCCACCGGCGCCAAATCCAGCGCGGCGAGGTCAGAGGGTTTCGGTTTCGAATCCGCCGCCCGCACCACGGCGCGCGCGTTTGCTTTTCTTGACACAGCCTCGTCCACCGATTTTGTGGCCAGGGCGTGGCGAGTAACAAGAGCCGAGGCGGAATCGGAAACAGGCAACGTATACGCGAAGAACGCATCTACCCTGGCGAAGGACGCGGTGGTGTGGAATTGTTCCGGCTCCATTTGATACGAATCGTGCCCACCGAGAGTAGCACCAAACGAAGCGTCGCTGGAAAGCCCGGGCTTTCCGATGAGCGCGTTGACCGTGGCAAAGGCGCCGACCCTCGTTGGGCGCGCTTTTTCAACCGCCGCGCGCGCTCTCGGCAAATCGCTCCCGAGATCCAAAAGCACCAACACGGTTTGCCCCAGGTTGGGTGGCGTGCGGTGAGACGGCGATTCCACACGAGACGCTTTGTGAGACGCTTTGTGAGACGACTCTTCGCGCGATGCTTGAGACTCCTTATGCGACTCCTCGTGAGACTCCTCGTGATGCGACCGTCCGAGCGCCGCTTCTTTGTTGTACGGAACGACGCCGGCGCCAAAGGACTCGGGGTGTCCCAGTTTCCCTGTGCCGTCGAACCGGCAGCTCGCGGCGGTCTGGGGAACCCCCAAGTCAACCGCGATGGCGCGGCACGCGAGGTCCAAGGAAACGATCCCGGTGTTTAAGAGATCGGCCCCTAACCCCAGCGACGCGGCCGGGCCGTCAACACGCAGTGGGAACCCGGGAACGGTCAATGACGCGACGACTTGGTACGAAGCGCCGACGTATTTCGCGAGTTGCGGTTTTTCGTCCGAATCTGAGGTATCTTCCTTTCTTCCGTTTTCCGATTTGTGATTCGTCGCGCCGTGGTGCTCGTTGACCCCCCGGACCGCGTCTACCAGGGACTGTGTTAGACCATTCGCCAACACGTGCGGGTCTTTACCGCCCAGCAAAGGGACCTGGACGGTGGTCCAGATTTCGCGGGAAGTTTCGGAGTGGCGTTTCGACTTTTTCGACTTTTTCGACGTATTCGCCTTCGCGCGTCCGAGCGACGCCACCGGGCGCGTATGGGCAATTAGTCCGGTATTCGATTTGTCCGTATCATCCCCATCCTCCTCCCCCGGCCTTTGGTCGATGAACACCTCCCTTACCTCGACTTCACCCCCCAGGGTGTTGGAAAGCGCGTGCATCGCGGCATCGCCAACAAGCGCCGCCCGGACGCTCGTCGCGACTTGCTGCGACGTCGTCCACACGCCCAGCGTGAGCGTCGCGCGCGACTTGCGGTTTTCAAGGGTCACCCGTTTCTTTTGTCCCTCGCCGCCCACCACTGCGGTCGCGATGGGAAACGCACTCGCAACACTCATAACATCGAGCATGCGACGGTCGGGAATCCCGGAGGTTTGGAATACCAATCGCTTTTGCGTTCGCGCGCCGTCCGCTTCTTCGGCGGGCTCAATGTCTTCAACGTCTTCGACGTGGCACCGCGAAAGATCCGCGTCCGCGCCCAGGTCAAACGCGACGGCGTCGCACAGCGCGTCGATTTCGAGTAGGTCGTCCCACTCGACCCCCGCGATGTCCACAAACCCTGTGAACTGAAACGAAAGGGAAACCAGCTCCACGTCGTTGTTTTCGTTGATGAACCCGTTTTTGAACACGGCGGAGTTTGTTTCCGAATCCACCGCGTCGGCGAAGGCGCGAACCACCGCGTTTTGTTTCAGGGACAAAGGTTGGTCCTCCAGCGTGTCACCGGCGCTAGAAACCGCGTCGGTGGGCGCCGCGAACGTCACGATCACTTCGCGAAGCGCGCCCATGGGGGCGACGAACGGGACGGGCGGGTTGGGGGGCGCCGTCGGCGCGTTCGGCGCGGGCGGCGGTGTCGCCTCCTGGCCGGGCTTGACCCACATGTCAAGTGGCGCGTCTTGGTCGCCGAACGGGACAAATCTGGGCGCCATTTTGAACACGACGTCGCGAATGGAAATCTCCGGGACTCGCAACACGTTCGCGGCGAACTCACTCGCTTCCTGCGACGCAAACGCGCCAATCACGAAATTGGCCTCGCCGCGGTCCCCTCCAACGTCCACCGCGTACGTCAGAAAGGCGTGGTGGTCCTGGTAAAGCAACGCGGGTGCGTCCGCGCCGCACATCGCGGCGACGGTTTGGAAGTGAAGCTCGTGGGTTCTTTTCTCCGGCGATATCTTCGCGACCAGCCCGGCGAACCTCGACTCGCTGGTCAAGCCGTGCACCGCGAACGCGATTGCGGTCCAGTTGGTGTTACCGCCGTGCGCGTCAACGGCGTGGCCCGCGGGGACGGCCGCGGTGCCGTTGCTAAAGCAGTCGATAGCGTCGTCTGGAACGACCAAGTCAGCCGCGATCGCGGCGCAAACGCCCTCCACGCCAACCGCGCGCAACGCGTGCGCGGGCATCGCCAGCGCGGCGAGCGTGACGAACCGCGAACGCACAAACGCGACGTGACCTGCAGTGACGTGCGTGGCGTGGTGAACACCGGCGATCTGCACCACCGCGGGGAACAAACGGTCGTGCAGGGAGAGATACGAGTCGTGCCCGGTGTGGTTCACGGGGACGTACGGAACCTGAAACGTCGCCCAGACGTCGCGCTCGGAAAGGTCGACGACGGGCGCGTCCTGGGGCATGTCGTGGGGCATGTCGTACGTCTCGGTTGCGTCACCGCCAATCGTGTGAACGACTTCGTCGTGGAAATCGTGGACGATTGGACGGAACGCGGGTTCGTGGCGTTCGAACGTGGGGTCCGAAAACGGATGGTCAGTGGCGGGGCGGGGCGGCGCCGCGCCGGGCGCCGTGGTGGGCGCCTCGCCCGGCGCCATGCCAGGCGCCATACCAGGAGCCATGCCGTGGTACATGTCATGGGCCATGTCGTTGGGCATGTCGTGTGTCGATTCGTGGGACATGTCATTTGGCGTGTCGTGGGGCATGTCATTGTCCAAGCCACGTCCCGCGTCCTCGGCCGCGTCGCGAACCATCTCGTCTCGCGCGTACCCCATCGCCGCCGTTTCGTCGTTCCAAATCTGCTCCGTCTTTCGCTCGGTGAGTCGCGCCAGCACGTGCGTTTTTGTTTGGTTGCCTCGGTCGGTGAACGCGGCCGGGGGGTCCTTTTTTATCTTCACGTCACGCAACAAGGACCGGCCCCCCATCGCGTCCGAGAGGTACCGCTGCGCCTCCGGGTCCCGGAAACGGTCCATCACAGCGTCTCGCGTGTCGGCGTCGTTCACGGCCACGGCGTAGGTGAGCCTGGCGTGGTGCCGTGCGAACTGCAAAACGGGGGTCGCGCCGCCCGTCATCGCCTTGACGGTCCCGAACTCCGCGCCGGATGAGTACTGGGACAAATCCACGCGAGACACGACATCCACAAAGTCGTGAAGGTCCGTCACGCCGGTGACGATGAAAACAACAACCTCGCCCGCCACTCCCGGCTTGCGCTCGTCGGGAAGCGCGCTCGGGGTGAACGTCCAGTCGCCCGTTTGCGGGACGTTCGGGTCCCACACCGCACCGGCGTCCCCGAGCTTCGCAGTTTCAGGGTTTATTAATTCGATGTCCAGCGCCAGTTCGCCGCCGGAAAGCAGGTTTTCGTACGAGCGCTCTTCGTACGAAAGCTCCCACGGTTCCGTTTCCTTCCGGGTCTCCGCGGTATCGCCGGGGGCATCGCCGGTAGCGCGTTCCGTTTCCGGGTTCTCGGTAGGAACCGCGGGCTCGTCGTGCTGCGCGTGCACCTCATCCACCGAAACGGTGGCAACCACGGAGGGTTCCACCAAAGACGCGTCCGCCTTTTCCTGCGCCAGCGCCTTCACGTCAAGCGCGCGCGCGTACGCCGCCGTCTCGTCAACCTCCTCTTTTTCAGGCGCGACACGCGGGGGGGGCGTCACCGTGCCGTTGCGGTAGCAGTGCACCATGTCTCTTTCAACCTGCAAATCGAGGGCGATGGCCTTGCACACCAAGTCAACGTTCACCAGCGCGGTTTCGCCAACCCGGGTGCCGTCGGCGGGGTGGGGAAGGATGACGCCGCCGATCAGCACGAAGTGCGACCTGACGAGGGCGAAGTCATTTTCCGTAACCCCGGTGCCCCCCCACGCCGCGATCGCGACGAGCTCGGGAAGCAGGTGGTCGCGGACGTCCATGTTCCCCGAGTTCGTGGGGACCTGCGCGGTGACCCACACGGCCAAGTCGTTAGCCGGCGCGAGTGTCGCTGTGCCGGTAACCGTCTCCGCCGAGTCCCCGTTTTCGCCAAGCGCGCCGTTCCTCGAATCAAGCACCTCCACCTCCAGGTTCGCGTCTTCCCACTTGTGCGCCGCTTGCCACGTCCGGGCAGGCTTGATCGCGTGGAGCTGCGCGACTAAATCCAAAGCCCTCGCCTCAGCGTCCTCCGCGCGCGTCGCCGCGGCGTTCGCTTTCGTTTCTGCCGCCGCGACGCTCTTTTCAGCCGCCGCGACGCGCGCGGCCACTTCCGTGTCCCGTTTCTGTGTCTCAGAACGCGCTTTCTGGTCAAGAGCCTCTTCCCTTTCCTTGTTTTTCTTTTGGCCGAGCTTCACCCCGACCGCGACGCCCTCGGCGTTGGCGCTCACGGTCGCGTCTCGCACCTCCCTGGCGTGCGTTGCTTGAAACTCAACGAGCCGCGCGTGCGTTTCTTTCTCCTTCGCGCGGGCCTTCTCCGCAGCTGCGGTCGCCAAATCCAGCCTCGCGCGAATCGCCTTGGTCTCGGCGTTTTGTGTAGACTCGGCGACAGTGACGGCGACCTCCGCGGGTATTTTTTTGGCGTCCTCCGCGGGTTGTTGCTCCGCAATCTTCGCGGGGTTCTGTGCCGCAATCTTCGGTTGCTCCGCCGGCGCTGGTTTCGCCTGCGCATCTTTTGATTTCGCCCGCGCGACTTCCACGGGTTCCTCCTTTGTCACCACAAACGACTCCGTCGCAGCGGCCGCGACCTCATCCACCATGGCGTCGACTTCGTTTTGAATCTGTTTCGCCTGGGCGAGCGCGGGTTTCGCCGCCCACGCGTACGCCTCGGCGTCTTGTTTCGTTTGGGGCGGCTCGTTTTTTGAGGAAAGGTTTAGCGGCGTTTTTTTCGGAATCTCATGCCGGCCCTCGGAAGCGGTCGCGGTGGTGCCCTCCTCTTCGGTCTTCGCCTGGGTCTTCGTGGATGTCACATCGGCCTCGCCGGCGCTGTCAATCGTCGTTCTCTGTGAAGGCTTCCGTGCCAGCGGCTGCGCAGCCGCGGGCGTGGCCTGCGTCTTGTCGCGCTTCTCGCTCGTCTCGCCGATCTCATCAGCGGTGTGGGCTTCGATTCGCTCGCGCACGCGCTCCGCCTTGGCCGCGGCCGCGCGCTCGCGCTCGCGGGCGCGGACGCGCTCGTCATGCTGCGCCGACGTTCTGACACCACCGCCACTCGCGGCGCCCAACGCAACGACCTCATCGCTCACGACGGCGGTGGCACTCGCGGGCGTCGCCCCGGTAATCGCCAACACGCCGACCAGCAAAACCACCACCGCGGCTCGCCAACCCGGAGGGCGTGACCCACCGCGCGTCGCAATTCGACGCGCCATCGGGGCCGTCGCGACGAGCCGATAAACACACGCGACGTATCAACGCCACCCGGCGAGGAGCACGCGCGTGGTGTGTTGTGAGGAGTGCGCGGCTTCAAGCCACGAAATGAGTTCGGGTGGTCGGGATAGAGGGAAACACCCCTCGATTCTTCCCAGACGATTTGCCCATACATGCGAACATGCCTCGAGACAAGCTTTTTGGGACACCCCTCTTTTGCACATGCACCACTCGCCCCTAAAAGTCGAATCCGAGAGAAAGGGACAAAGTGACGCGCGCCACGCGACGCCGACCACACGACCTACCCCGACCGCGATGTCCTCCAACGCGACACATGGTACCGATACTCCCTCGGAAGGCGATACCGTGACACACGTGGAGCGCGCGTTGAGCGAGATGCTCTTGAAGGGAGCTGACTGCGCGAAGTGCGGTGCTGTGAGATCCACGGATGGTTCCAAGTTGAAGAAGTGCGCGTGCAAGCTGGTGTGTTACTGTGGCAAGGAGTGCCAACGTGGGGACTGGGCCGACCACAAAGCGCATTACAATAAGGCCCGAGCGACCGCGCAACAGGCCGACGCGCAAGAGGCCTTACCAGGCCTCCCCAACCACCTCGTCGTCACTCACATTCTCAGATCTGAGTATTTCGACGATCCCGCCGATCTCGCACGGCTCCCAGCGGTGAGCGGCGCGATGCGTGACGCGGTGGTAGGAACGGGGCTTCGGTTTGAGGAACGTGATGAAGATAGTGCCGCGGACGTTGGATGTTTAAGCACGGTGCAGCGCCTGCAACGGGGAGGTCGCCTGTCGCGTCAAGAATACCTTTGTGAGGCAGCGGCGAGGGGTGGACATCTCGAAGAGTTGCAGGGGTTGCGCGCTGACGGCTGCCCGTGGGACGCAAACGCATGCTGGGCGGCGGCGTTGGGCGGGCATCTCGAGGTGCTGCAGTGGGCGCGTGCAAACTACTGCCCTTGGGATAGGTTAACGTGCTCAAAAGCGGCGGTGGGCGGGCACCTTGGCGTGCTGCAGTGGGCGCGCGCGAACGGCTGCCCGTGGGACGAGAATACGTGCGGGGCGGCGGCGGCCAACGGGCACCTTGGCGTGCTTCAGTGGGCGACCGCGAATGGGTGCCCTTGTGATTGGCGTGCGATCAAACAACTTGCGACGAAGAGAAACCACCCGGATGTGCTGGCCTGGATGAACACGAAGATGGATGAACTTGGAGGGGACGGTGGGGCGACTTGCACGAAAAGAGGGGTGGCGCGTGCCGGGTGAAAGGAACACACCGCCCCCGACGGGTACGTGTACTACTACAACGCCGGCTCCGGGGTGAGCCAGTGGGAGCGGCCCATGGTGATGGACTTCCACATGACCCAGAACTAATTGCAGTACCCGTTCGGCTACGGATAGGCATACGCGATAGCTAGCTTCGTTAAAACATCACAGATGTTCGTCCCGGATTACCTTAAAGGTGTACCTTTGACGCGCGGCGTTCGATTTTGTCACAATCTTCGCAACTCTTCCTTCCCCGCGTGCACCTCTCTACACCTCTCCAGCCTCCCCTTGTTCCTCTCGACCACCCGTTGCGTCACCCCCCGGCGCTCCCTCGCGCTCATGGTTTGCCAATTCGTGATGCGACGCATCGTGCAGTCTTCGTTGACGATGATTGGACCCAACTCATCCAGCGCCACTTTTTCCCCGAACACGATTTTCCGCGTCCCCGAGGCTTCGCTCGACACCCCCCCGGCATCGCCCTCCAACGCCGGAATATCAGCGTGCGCCGTTTCTGACGTCCCCATCTCTTCCACCGCGATGACGCCACCTAAAACCGACGCCACCACCATCAGCGCCAGCGCCAGCGCCTGCGACGCTGTTCGGCGCCGCATCGAAGTGCCGCAATCTTTTGCAAGAGCCCGGCAATAATCAATCATCTAAAAACAAGCGTCCAGCTCGAAGTCGCGACAGACACCCTCTGCGCGGCCGTGCGCGTCACACCGCGGTCGGTACCTTCGTCGAGCGCGTGTTAGTGTGGAACCCGCGCCGAAGAAGACGTTCCCGCGTGCTGCTTTGTTACGTAAGCGGAGAGAGGCAGCGGGGTGACTGGTGAGTCCGGTAATCCTTTTCGTTCGTGCTTCCTCCTAAACACCACGCGTAAAGATGGCCGCGAACGACTCCGCCGGTTCAGTTCCCGAAGACCACGAGGCGCCGGTTGGCGAGCCTTCTCAGGAAGACAAGCTTCTCGAGGAGATGTCTGTTTACGAGACGCGTTGGGGAAAACAGAAACGCGTGGCTGAGGAACGACGACGACGTTTGCTTTGGAAAGTCCCCGTGAATGAAAACGACGTCGCGACAATCGCGAGCGAGTGCGAGTTGGATTTACGCGCGGCGGAGCTTAAGCTGCGGGAACACGGAGGGGACGTGGAGAGCGTGTTACGGGCGTACATTTTACGTGAAGTGGAGGCTTTGAAGAAACTACACCCGGACGATGTGGAAAACGTGGAACTGGGATTGACGCGGAAAGACGTGATTAGCCCGACCAAGAGTTGCTTTGAGTCGAGTTGAGAGTAGATGTCAAATCATCCTTCAAAAGTGTCCTCAATACCTTTGCTCAACACCTCCCCGTACCCTCTCACTTCCCTCGCTTCCCCCCGCCCGAAATCGACTTCTTCTTGTACTGCGGAGGCTCGTTGTCCTCCGGGTCGTGCGTGTACTCGGTGTCGTAGTACTCGTTGGGCGGCGCGGTTAGTTTTTCGATTCGTTGTTGCCCCACCCCGCCGCCGTCGCGGCACAGGCAGAACCAGAACGTGTCCGCGTTGGATTTGCCGTTCTCGTAGTTCCCGCGTCTGAATCGCTTCAGGAGGCAGATCTCCAAAATGCCATCCGCGATGATCCAAGTGCTCGCCTCGGCTTTGATCGGTCTGTAAAGCGCGCCGGCGAGTATCGTGACTCCCGCAACCTTCACGGAGAGAAAATCGGAACGCATCACCACGGCGACGTCGGCGGCGCGTTGCGCGTTTGGAGGTAACTTGACGAAAACCTCCACGAAGGTCTGGTTCTGCCTCCACTTCAACTGGCCGTGATCGGCGCCTAGGTTTGCGGGGACCACGATTTCGCCCCAAACAGGGTCACCCGACATACCCGCCGCGTCGTGCACGAACGAAGCGTCGCCGGCGCCGAGCGTTCGCGCGGTGGCGTCCGCATCCGCGGCGCGCAACTTCAAAATGCTCCGCTCCTCCGCCTCACGCATCTTCCTCATGTCCTCCGCGTCAAAGAGAGGCGGCTCAGGCTTCGGGTTCGCTCTGCCGTACATGGAAGGCATACCGACCACCTTGCGCTCCAAACGGTCGACCTCGTCTGTCGGGGTTGGTTTTGGATTTTGGATGCGGTTAGAAAAAGCAAAAACAAGACGAAAATATCGAACCGACGCGACGGGTGCCATCCCATCTGGATGAGTCTTGGTGCTCGTGAGGCGGAGTTGGCGCTAACGCACCGTCTTTCAGCACGGCCTGCTTTCCGTGTTTCCGCAGAAACCGCGCGAACTTGGGCTGCGTGCGTTCCACCTCGTCCGCGAAGTCGTTGCGGTGGCACCACTCCCGGTGAAACGGCCAGTACGCCTTTTGGCACTTGCGCGAACAGAAATGAGCGGCGTGGCATCGCGAACAGAGGGCCAGGTCATCGGTAGCGCCGCAGTTGTGACACTCGTTCTGGACGTGCGTCTCTTCCTGGAAGTGTGCCGCCATTGAGGGGGAAACACGAAGGAGTTTGTGTTTCGCGGGGGGCGGGGAGCACGGATGTGACCACCAGGACGCCGCGGCGACGCTGAGAGCAGGCGGTGGGAGGTGAAGGGGCACTCTTGCTCATTTTGGCAAACCTCGCTTTTGCCAAAAGCGGGGACGAATTTATCCACCAGACACTCCCCTTCCCCTCGTCCACCCATTCGGTCGCGCACCCCGCACGACCTCGCTCGCGCACGCACGCGCCCGACCACTTGTGTTACGCGAGAGATGCTCGCCCGACTCGCGCAGAGTCGCGCGGCGCCGGCCGCACGCGGTCCACGCGGCATCCGGGGAAATCGCGCCGCCGCTCGATTTTGCGCTCCGCCGAACCGGTCGCGCGGCTTGACGTGCGTCGCGGCCGCCTCCGGTTCCAATGAGATCCCCCCCGCCATGCCCTTGGTGACCGTGGTGGAACCGGAAACCAACCGCGAGCTGCTGTGCATGCTGCGACGGCGGTTCACGCTGGCCAACGGCGAGGAGCGGTGTTTGTGCCTTCCCCTGGACCACCCCATCGACGTGCTCCGCGGCGAGGGCCTTGACGAACACGAGGACTTGAGCGATATCGGGGACGAGGAGCTTTTACAGATCATCCCGGATATGGCCGCCGCGCTGGCTTTGAAAGGCATGTTACTGCAAAGAAGCGCGTTCTGCATGACGGTCAGGGGCGCGGTGCGGTTCAACGAAACCGACACCCTGGTGATGGACACCGGGGAGGATGAAGAGACGGAGGGGGTGGAGGTGGTGACGTTCCAAAGCGGGGCTAGCCGGTACCTCGTGTACGCCCCTATGAACCCTGTTTTACTGGTCACGAAGGAAAGCAAGGAGGACAAAAACAAACACGAAGTGATGTTCGACGAGGAGATGGACGACGACGCCCTGGAACAAAACTTAGCCGCGGTGGAAACGGAACTGAGGGACGAGGACGACGAACTGTTCGAAGACATGGGCTTGGATTTGTTCGAAGAGGAGGAGGAAAGGAACCAACCTGGCAGGGGCAAAGGACGGGGAGGGGGACGGGGCGCGGGCAGAGGCGGACGGGGCGGGGGGAGGGGGAAGGGAAGGGGGAAGAAGTGAGTGCAGAGTGTGCGGAGTGTAATTAGACGTCATCGCTGCTTCGACATACTGTCCTCCCTGTATTTTGATAAATTAGATGTCATAACCGCTACTCCGACGCACTCCCGTATTCTCGCCATACTCCCGTCTTCCCATTCCCTAAACTCCACACCTCCCTTACCACCCCCTGAACTTCCGCATGGCCTGCCACATCGGCGGCGGCTTGCCTTGGTTTAGGGCGACGTTGAACTTGACGTGCCAGAACATGAGGTACGGGTGGATCGGGGCGGTGACCAGCGCGGCGACGAACAACCCGATGCAAAGGTACATCTTCCCCGGCGTGCCCAGCGGCGACGCCCGGAACTGTTCAGGCGCGCCCGCGTCCCTAAGGTTGACAAATAACTCCCGGTTTGTGCCTGCCGGGAATGCAGTCAGCGCATTCGTTTCAGAGCCCAAAAACGAGGTAGTCAACTTGGAAGTCGTGGACGTCGTGACCGCGACGGAGGTATCGTACACCCCAACCGCGTCCACCAGCCTCCACCCTCCCAACACCTCACCCGCCGCCGGCGTCGCCGCGACGCGGATCTCTATTCCCACCAGGATTGAAACGGCGCATTGCACGTCGTCCCCTCCCGCGCCCGCGTCCGCGCTATCGAAATCGCAAAAGCTTTCATATGCCGGTACGAATTTCGTGACCCCAAGCACGGCGAGCTCGATTTGCGCAACCGCGCTTCGCGAGGCGAACGCGGGGAACGAAACCAAATCCACGCCCGCGTCCGTTAGCACGGTGACGTTGTGTTTCGTGTCCACGCACGACCCTTGCCACGGCCAGATGCCCATGTCGTACAGCGTGCCGTCGTAGCCTTGCCGCGTGCGCCAAGAAACCGACGTTTCGTGCTGTTTTTGAAGGTCGCACCGCACGCCGTGCACCAACACGCCTTTGCGCAAGCCGTGAAGTTTCGTGCGGTCGTCGGGAGGCCGGACATACCCGGTAAGCGGCACGCCGGCCGCGACGGAAGACACCGCGGTGTCCACGATGGCCTGGATGGATAAGGGCGGTACGTACCCCGTACCTGACCCGAAATTCGTGTCCGTCATGGGGTTGAAGACACCATAAGCGGCGGTGGGTACGGATAAAACCCCCGCGCCCGCCGCGTTCACCACGGTGGTCACCAGGGGTAACCCTCCGCCCGCCGCGACGATATCAGCGAGGTGCACGTTCGTGGCCGCCCACGTCCCTGTCACCACGCGCACGGCGACCTTGCCCACGTTCGTGCTTAGCGCCGCAGCCTGCTGAAGCGCAGCGGCGGTTTGCGAGCACATGTCAACAGGGGTGGCGCATTGTGTGGTGTTTAACGTGGTGAACGCCAAATCAGCCCACTCGTCCCACTGTTGTTGCGTCCAGACGCACGTCGCGCCCGTGCCGTCGGACGCGCACCCGAGCGTCGTGCTAGAGGCGTTCAAAACCGTGCCCGCGGTTTTCGTCCGCATCTCCTGAAGCTCTGCTAATCGTGTGCTCATCACCGCGGAAAGCGCTGTCGCGTTCACGTACGCATTCTCGACGCTCAGCACGCCGTCGTTTAGCAGTCCGGCGTTTACCCCCCCCGCGCCGCGGCGAAACCACTGGCCGTTTCCCACGGCCCAGATCCCGACGTCCGTCCCTAGGTTCAAAGCCCCCACCGTGGTTTCGTCACGGTGCGCTGGTTTACTCGAGAGGCAGGGTACGGTGACGGACCGCTGGCACGTCCCACTCGGCGGGAACGCCGCGAGCACGGTCACCCGGTCCTCAGAAACGACCACCACCTCGTCAAACACCTCCTCGTTGACCGTCAGGGCCAGGTACGATGGCCAATACGCGTTCCGGAAGTACCCGTGGAAGGACGTGCTCTGTCCAGCGGTGCTCCGGTAGTCCCAAACCATGGCCCGCGTATCCCTGTCCTCGAAAGACCCGTAACCAGCGTTTTCGAAACCAAGCACCACCGCGAACAGCACCACCAGCATCACGGGAAGCACCGCGAGCGCGCGTAAACGAACGTAGCCGTTCCCCACGGACGTCTCATCCAGGAACCGGTACGGGACCGCGCCGGTCAGGACGGGGCTGGACATCAAACCCTAAACCCTAAACCCTAAACGGGAACGGGACACGCAACAGAACCGTCGACGCACGCAAAGGCCCCGCGCGACGGCGTGTGGCGACCGACCTCGAGTCATCAACAACGTTGGGGAAAGCCGGCTTTCCTCAACGACTTTTTCGTCACTTCCCGCGGTTTTTGGCAAATTTATTTGGACACGTGTGGAAACACGACGACATTGTCTCCTTGGTCCTTGCACAAGTCCCACGCGCCGTGCCTTGGCAGTCACGCGATGGGCGCTCCGAAGACCAAGGTACGTCCACGAGTGCGGTATCGGCGTGTACGCGCGCGCGTCCAGCCGTTCCTCACGTCCACCACCGCCCCACTCCCCACGGCATCCCACCGCGACGAATCGTCGCCCTCGGCACGTCCAACACGTACTCACCTCCCCGACTCCCCGTTTCCTGCAGTGGTCCGTGGAGGAGGAAGACGCGCTGCGCGCTGGCGTGGAGAAGTACGGCTCGGGCAAGTGGCGCTTCATTCAGAAGGACGCGTACCTGTCAAGCGTGCTGCACCTGCGCAGCAACGTGGACTTGAAGGTACGGCAGACAGTCAGGCGATCGCCCCGAAGCGTGGAAGGGTCCATCGATCGGGGGATCCGACGAAATCACTTTTTTGTGCCAGTTGCATCTTCCCGCGCTTCCCAGTCTTTGAACCTTATACTCGTCCCTCACCACACCTCCCTAACCTCCCTCCGTGTCCTCTCCACACCACGCGTAGGACAAGTGGAGGAACATGTACCCCGGGGAGTACTCGCTGGGCAGGGCGGACTCGGTGCGTCTCCGAACGCGCTTTTTGTCGGTCCCCGCGGTCCCCGCGCGGGGCGACTCGTTTTCGCGTCCCTCAAAACGACCGCCGTCGGTTTCGTTTCCGTTTCCGTTTCCGTTTCCACGATTTCTCACCCGCGGCCCTCCCTCTCTCCCCACACCCCGCAGGAGTACGACTCCGAGGAGGAGCCTCCCGCGAAGCGCGCGCGCGCGCGCGCACCTGCTAAGCCCGCGAAGGCG
>Ga0209710_1000416_pt1 | contig 41034 bp, 76 predicted proteins | sample ArcticOcean_MG_C_5_FD_187436 | JGI IMG/M metagenome (GOLD analysis project Ga0209710, IMG submission 187436) | Marine microbial communities from western Arctic Ocean - ArcticOcean_MG_CB4_138 (SPAdes) (version 2) | ecosystem: Environmental > Aquatic > Marine > Oceanic | place: Arctic Ocean...
TGCATCAGACAAAGCACGAGGCTTGCACTTGAGAGCTTGGAGTTGGTACTCTACATTATAAGGCAGAGGGCCAGTCTTTACACGCTTGAATTGAACATCCCAGCCTGTACTTGGATCTGTTGGGTCACCTAAGTCTTCTGCAGCAGTAATGATCTGCTCCCATAATTTCTTCTTTAGGTTTACCACTTTAACTTCACCGTTGTCGATGCACTGAGTAGCGTAGCTCCAGCCACACTTGAGGTCAGGGTAGAACTCACGAACCCAATCTTTCTCTAGGTTGTTAAAGGTTTCTTTGTTGCGGTCAAAGGATAAACACTCTAGTGGAATGTTCTTGCCATTCTCACCGTTTATCCAATAGACGTATCTAGCTAGAATGTCACCTACTAGACGGAACTTGTTGTCACCATCTTTGTACTGAAAACTGCTAACTGAACTTTTTTGTGCAGAACCTTTCTGCTGATTAAATGAAATAGCCATTTAATGAATCTCCTTTGCGTTGACTTCTTCGTACTTGAAATGAAGGATTTGTGAATCATCCAAGTATAGTAGCCTATTATTGTTTATTAATGTGTCCATATCCTCTGCAGGCAGAAGTACGGTATCTAGTGTTGTATCTTTAGTTAGGCGAAAGTACGCCGTAGATCGTAAGGCACACAATGCAATGTATTGTGCAAGCTCACGATACCGGTACTTATAAGAATGGTATAGCAGTACATCGGGATGAAGCATGAAGCTATCCCCAAGGAAGTTTTTCTGCGAATATTTATAAATAGGGTCTACAGCATTTGTAGGTATCTGCCCCAGTACGAGCATCCGTACTATACGCACAATCTCTACAGCGTTGCCGTTAGCCTCTTTATGAATCCTTCGCCAGTCAAATAAGAACATATATTATACTAAAAATTAAGGTTTGTGTCAAGAACTATTTTTTTATAGTTGCTTTATTTGATAACCCTCTCTCATATAGTGACCCATCCTGTTGGAAGCCTGTTTTTTAGCAGTATTCCCTTTTAGATGAATGTCTATGATGACAGGATCTCTCTTGCCCTCTTGTAGTCGTATGACCCTGCCTATCAGCTGAGTCAAAAGAGGCTCGTTATTTATTGGTGTACCGAGTATTAGGCAGCTAAGATTGTTAACGGAGATACCTTCTGAAAAGATTGCTTGAGTACCAAAAAGAATGTCTTTTTTACCGCTTCTGATTTCAGTTAGGTGTGTTTCTCTATCTTCATGCGAGACCTCACCCGTAACACAAATTGCTCTATCACCAGCCAGTTCGGCGCAGGCTTTCAAAAAGTGAACTCGATCGCTCACAACTAGCACCTTGTGCCCTTTTGCGGCGTAGGCCGCAGCAAGCATTGCCACTGTGTGTCGATATTCCTCATTGTTAGCTAATGCCGTTACTCTGTTTGCCCAAGGTGTTCTGTTGCCATCCATAAATCTAACATCTGACTGCAAGACATGGATAGTAGGCATCATGAAGTTCTCTTTTGGCGGCTTAAAGAGTTTATTTCCAAAGTAATCCCTAAAGACTACATGTTTCCCATCTTTTCTTTCTATAGTGCCGGATAGACCTAACTTATACCTTGCATAGTTAGTATCTATTATCTTAGAAAAGGTAGGAGAAGATACGTGATGCATTTCGTCCAGAATAATTGTTCCGAACTGATCTTTTATCTTCGGTAAGTTACGGTATAAAGTCTGGGTGTTGCCTATAGTGATAGCCTGGGAAGTATCAAAGTTTCCACTACCAATAATTCCTGGCGTAAACCCAAAGACTTTTTCTACCTCTTGTGCCCACTGATTTCTTAGGGGGACAGTGTGTGTTACAACGAGAGTTTTCTGACCTAGCTTACCAGCTATAGCAAGACCTGTAAAAGTCTTGCCCCAACTGACCCAAGCGTTAATTATGGCGTTATCTTCGATCTCGTCATATACCAATTGTTGGCTTTCTCGTAGATCAAACCTAAAGTCAGGAAAGTCTACTGGTACATTTAAACGCTTATCAACAATCTCATAGTCTTCTGGTATCAAATCCGTTCTCCCGACAGGTATACTGACAAGATCCGTTTTAATGCGAGACATATTCTTTATAACCATAGGAGGTTCTGTAGGATTGTAAGACGGAATAGCATAAGTAAGTTCATTATTGATGAAATCCTTATACTCTTGCGTCACCTCTAGGTAAATTCTATTGCTGATTACCGCTTTCATTTATTGGCCTTCATTGATTATGTCAGATATTCTAATAGCTATTTCCATAAACTCCACATACTCTTTGCCTCTAGTAGTTTCTGCCGCAGTGCCTATGCGGATACCGCTAGTCTCTGTAAATGATCTATGGTCGTTTGGCACACCATTTTTATTTACGGTAATACCCTGTGCTTCCAGTGTATTCGCTAAAGCCTTACCACTCCATGCTGTGTTACTAAGATTTAATAGTAACAGATGGCTATCTGTACCAGATGTTTGAAGATCAATGTTGTTTTCTTTAAACTTTCTTGCCATGCACTGAGCATTAAACTTTACCTGTCTAGCGTATCTACTAAACTCTGGGGCCAAAGCCTCTATGAAGCACTGTGCTTTAGCAGCAATAATGTTCATTAAAGGACCGCCCTGAGTACCAGGAAATATAGCACTATTTATACGTTTAGTATAACCAGGATTGTTCCAAAGTATAATACCCCCTCGTGGCCCTCTTAGAGTTTTATGTGTTGTGCTAGTAACTACATCTGCAAAGTTTATAGGATTTTCGTAGGATTTTCCCGCTATGAGGCCGGAGTAGTGTGCCATATCTACTACTAGCTTAGCACCTACACTATCTGCTATCTCTCTGAAAAGCTCCCACTGTATTTGTCGTGGGTAGGCCGAAGCTCCCGCAACTATTACTTGTGGTTTTACCTCTTCAGCTTTATCTGCTACTAAATCGTAGTTGATCCAACCTTCTGGATCAACTCCGTAGGAAAAGCTCTGATAAACTTTTCCAGACTGATTTACACTTGCCCCATGAGACAAATGTCCTCCAGAGGCTAAATCCATACCCAATATTTTGTCACCCGGCTTTAGAAAAGCCTGATATACTGCTGTATTTGCATTAGCCCCGCTGTGAGGTTGAACATTGGCGAAATCTGAACCAAATACATCGCATACCTTAGAGATAGCAAGACTTTCAATAGCGTCCATGTTTTCACAGCCGTTGTAATACCTACGCCCAGGATAGCCCTCTGCGTATTTATTAGTAAATACTGATCCGCACAAAGCTCGCACTGCTTCAGATGCAAAGTTTTCGGAGGCTATAAGCTCTATAGTCTCGTTCTGTCTTTCAATCTCGTCTCCGAGTATGTTATATATTTGTCTGTCCATATTATAGTCCTAGTTCTGTCTTTGCTGTTATATAACTCTTTACGAATTCACTTCTTACAATATCTTTAATCTCAAAGTCGATTAGGTCAAACTGCTCCATTCGCTTTAAGATAGAGACAAATTGCTCTAAACCATTCTTACCCAGATCAGACTGTCGGAAGTCACCACAAAAGATAACCCTACAGTTTTCACCAACTCTCGTAATAATAGAGTCTAGCTCATGCAATGTCATGTTTTGACACTCATCTATAATGATTACTGCGTCTCTCAGAGTAATTCCCCTGATAAAAGATGTAGTCATAAAATGAACTATACTCTTTTGCTTCAGTATCTCATAAGCGTCCCCTCTTCCGAATAGCTCTACAGCTATATCTTTGTAGGGTGCTTCATAGATTGCACTTTTCTCTTTCTCGTTTCCTGGAAGAAATCCAATATCCCTAGTGGGTACTGCACTTCTTAGAATAACCAAATTATTATAACAGCCTTTGATCATATCATCGAAAGCAAGGTAACAAGAAATAAAAGTCTTCCCTGTTCCTGCGACCCCGTGGAGCAGCAGATGTTTATTGCTTTCAAAAGCTAGTAATTGGTTCTGTGTTAGAGGTTCTATTTCTTGTAATGTAAGACTTGCTCCAGCAAGAGTTCTTCTATTTTTAGCCATATTATTTATACTTTTCTTCGAGTGTCAGACTCTTTGTTTTCTGAGTACTCGTATAACACCCATGGTGCGTTATTAAGATGTAAAATGCCCGCCCAAGCAAACTCTGGCAAAGGCGGACGTGGTACAGCAAAAGGGTAGGATATGCCCTTCAGCCACAGCACTGAAGCAGTTTCTTTTCTAACTACTTTCTCTATACTATAATACTTCAAAGGAACCATTTTAGTTTTAGAGTAGATAAAGGGAGTACCTTTGTTATCTATGTAGGTATTTTTACTCTGCTTCAGTATTCCTACTGGCGTTTCTATACACTTTTTAAGTGTGTACAAACTTTTAAAAGGAGTCTGTATTCTTCTAGCTCCTAGAGTCTTACCTGACATATTCTTATCATCCAATAACTCGTTATCAAGATATAAGAGTCCGTCAGTAAATGTCCAGTTGCTAGATCCTATCGGAAATACAGGGAACTCTACTTTGTGTAGGTTAGAGTAAGTAACTACCATACTGCTTCTCGAATTTACCTAAAGAATAATCTTCGTGTACATCAAAGTCGCAGCCAACAGGTGTACCAGGAATGCTTACACCACGATCCATTTGTATAAACTCTCTGAGTTTATCTGAATAATGTTCTATCTCATCCTCTGGTACTTCAGCTAGAATAGAGTCGTGTACAAGAGCAAAGATGCGAGCACCCATCTTGTTAACACGAATATACTCTGACATATCAATACCGCCCAAAAGGTTGATATCTGATGCAGGTGACTGTACTAGAAAGTTCAGCCCTGATCTGATACTATGACTCTTGATACCTTTGTCCTCTGAAGCAACATTAGGTAGTCTGCGTTTGCGACCGAAGTAGCTATAGATAAATCCATTTACTTCTATTGACTTCTGGTTCTTCTCTAGCCAAGATTTTAGCTTGTGGAAAGATCTGAAATAGTCGTCAATAACTTCTTGTGCCTCACTACGGCTAAAGTGTTTGCCGGAATCTGTTGTTACTTGCTGTGAGATTTTATTAGCTCCAGCGCCGTACATGATACCAAAGGTTACAGCTTTCGCCGCTTGTCTTTGCATCGGATATAGTTCTGCAACTTCTTCTGGCTCACAGGCTAGTCTAAATACTCTATGTGCAATGTTACTGTGGAAGTTACCGCCGGAACGGAATACATCCATCAGTGCCTGGTCATTAGCTAGAACAGCGGCAACATACACCTCTGCTGTAGTTAAGTCCATTGCGACAATTTTATTGCCGGGTGCAGCTTTAATGCAACCTTTGACAATAGGGTTATCACGAGGTAATTGTTGCATATTTAACTTACCAGAGGAAGACAGACGACCACTGGTAGTTCCATGAAGATTGAAATTAGTACGCAGTCTGTTATCTCTATCAAGCTGCGGAATAATCTTATCTAAGTAAGTATTCTTGATCTTAGACTTTTGTCGTATCTCAAGGATGTGCTTGGGTACTGGATGTTTTCTACTAAGTTCTTCCAGAACTTCTGCATCAGTAGAGTTTGCACCTGTGCCAGTCTTCTTGCCTGTGGGCTGTAAGCCGATATAGTCAAAAAGAAGTGCACGAAGTTGTACTGTACTATTTGCATTGAAGGGTTTGCCCTGAGCAGTTTCAAACTTACTAATTTCTGGTACCTTGTAAAGCTCCTCGATAGCAACGTCGATGTTGTCCTGCATAAGCTCCTGAGCAACAGACAAGCGTGATGGATCAAACGGAACACCATTATCTTGTGTAGTTAGAAGAAATCTAACCCCAGGAATAAGAATGTTATCGTATACCCACTTTAGCTTAGGGTTCTGTTTAATTTTTACAAATTTCTCAAAGAGAGCGAAAGTACAGACAGCATCCATAGCTGCGTAAGTTTTCATAGTATCGAATGGAATCATATCCCAAGTGAAACTTGCTTGGTTCAAACCATTAGCTCGCTTATGTTGATCTATCCAATCATACATAGGCTTTTCGTAATCACCGTAAGGTGTGAACTTAATAGCTAACTGCTTGAGGCCATGCCCACCAGGGTTTTCATCAATTAGATAATGCAGTAACATAGTATCTTCGAATTTAGGAAAAACGAAGTTAAAGTGATACTGGAAGAACGCTAAGTCGAACTTCGCATTGTGGAAGATAACTGTGCGATTTAGGAATAATTCGCGTAGCATATCTTCTATCTCTTCGTCAAAGCAATCTGTATCTATATAGACCCCGCTGAGACCGTTATACGACATAGAGATGCCGATAACGTGGCCGTTGCGAGGATATAGACCAGTAGTCTCTGAGTCAAGAGCAATTAGGTCATGACCATCAAAGTCTAGAGCACCCTGAATCCACTTCTTAGCTTCTTCAGTGTCTTGTATACCTCTAGCGATGGTTTCATCAATGATTATATCTTCTATCTCACCATTAATGTAAGCTATGATACTATCTTTAGATGATTCCCAAGTCTTACGAGCTTCTGGCTTGAAGGCAAGCATAGCTGGGTTAATCACAGGCAGGAACTTACCTTCTACTTTTTTACCAGAATATTCCGTGACTGAATTGATTTTTGTAAAGTATTTCAGTGCATCACTACCTACTAGGATAATCCATTCATAGGCATCTGTATCTATAACGATGTCACAGTCTTTTTTTAATACTTTTTTAAGTGTGGAATCGGAACACAATTGGTAACGATCAAACTCGAAAGCCCCTTCAAACTCTTTTTGGAAGTCTGTGCGGCTTGATTTAGTTTCTACTAATGCAACTTTAGGCATATAATTTTCTCTTTAGTCCAGTTACTTGAGATTGGGTAAGTGCTCCAGGATCAGTGTCTTTAAGATTCACGTTCCTAGATACGAGACCAACTTTCTCGCACATTACCTTGATGTTTTGTGCAGCTTTCTGTCCTGCTTCGTCTCCATCAAAAAAGATAGCTATCTTAGAGCAGCCCTGCATAGAGAGCATTCTTAACTTATCTTCATTGATATTCATTGTGCCGAAGCAGCATACTGCGTTCTCTAGTCCTTTATCATGTAAGTTGATTACATCATAAATACCTTCTACTAGAATTATTTCTCCGAGTAGGGGAAATACCTGTGGAAACAAGGGCAGCTTTGCTCCTGGTGGTGTAAATTTATACTTAGGAATACCACTAGCGGTATGTCTACCTTGAAAAGCTACTATCTTTCCAGAGATATTTCTAATAGGAAAGTTAATCCTACTGATATAGTCTGGGTCTGTGTGTTCAAACGCCTCAAACTTTCTATAAGTTTTAGGTGTGATGTTACGCCAATTGCCTACATAAGGCATATAGTTTTTCGGGAAGGAGAGGCCGACAGACTCTGCTTTCTTCTCCTGGATCTTACGCTTCATTGTCTCTCTCTTGAGCTGAAATCCAGAGGCTGTCTCTCCAAAGAATGTAAACAAGTTACCCTTATACTCACAAGCAAAGCAATTGAATCTACCATCAATCTGATCAATTCTCATGCTAGGATTACTGTCATCATGCTCAGGGTTCAAGCACTTAACAACAAAGTCTTTACCTTTAGGGATGAAAGCAATCTGCTTCTGATTTAATAACTCTTCTACGTTCATTTACTTACCGATATGTTTTATGTCGTCATTAGGAATAACTTGGTATGTACCCTTGTTGTAAGGAATACTAATCGTATAATTACTACTAATATCTTTCTTGAACTGTGCATCCTTGTCTCGCTGCATTTCTGGAGCTGGAATGAAAGGAGCGGATCTGTGCTTGTGCCAGACAGGATCTATAGCGAATACGCTGTCTGCTTTTATCTTTAGTGGTATGAAGGGTGCTTTTGAACGTGATTTATACACTCGCTTTTTCCTTCTGCCTGAAGTTGTATGTGACATACTTCCGTGAATAATCATATGCTTCCTCGATTGTGAGAATGTATATTATACTAGATTCAGCTAGAAAAGTCAAGAACTATTTAGAAGGCGACATCATCAATATCTTCATCTATCTTGTGCTCTGACACTTCTCTCTCTGCAGGAGACATGGCAGACTCTGGGCCAATCTTCATTGTTTCCCAGTCCATCTTAGATGTAAAAGATAGCTGCGCGGCGGAACGCATTTTAACACAGTTAAACGTGATACAGTTGTCTTCGTGCTCATACGCTTCTAGCGCATAGGCAGCATCAGCTGAGTCAAGAATACCTTTTGCAAAACGCGCTTCACCGGTAGCGTCAGTCTGATAAGGAGATATGACAGTACATTCGTACTCTTGTGCCATACTCTTTAGGGCTTTGCTTACTTCTATTTGTTCAGTCCAATCGTACTGTCCAGAACGAGATGGGATAGCGGAGCGTTTCACTTGGTTAATGTAGTCTACCAAGATAACCCCGACGTTGAGAGCTTTCACTTTCTTGTCCAATTCGGCCTTAATTTTTGCCAGAGTAAGGCCTGGATCATAAATCACATCTAGCTGCTGAGTTGGGAGAAGCTCAGTAGTAGTTGATAAATTATGATGAAACTTCTCGAAGTCGCGGTGTTCTCGATATTCCTGTAAACGATCTTGGCCATCCGTATAACGACTAGCCCACCAACCCGCTACTTTTTCCCATTCTGTTACATTAAGATTTTTCGTGCGCAGACGAGAAAAAGGTATTCCCGTTGCAATAGAACATACTCTCTGAAGGATTGAACGACTATCCATTTCAATAGTGAAATACATAGCCGAACGACCACTCTCAAAGACAGTATGAGCAATATTTGCACAGGTAAGAGACTTGCCTGCTCCACGACGACCACCAAGAAGAACAAGATCTCTGGGAGAGAACTGTATCTGGTAATCGTACTCAGCGTTTAGGCCGAGGGGCAGGTATTTGCCAATCTCTTCATCATCTTCAAACAGTTGAATACGTTGCATACTCTCCTGCGGTAGTTCTAGGTCAACTTTCTTTTCAACATCTAGAACAATCTGATGTAAGTGTGCTACTGATTCTTCTGCATCTTCAAAAGCTACAGAGTTATCAATATAATCCTCTAGGGAATCTAAGATTTCCTTTTGGGTATACTCGTTCTTGAGATATTGTAGCAGCATAAATGCATCTACATCAACTTCCACACTCTCGATTGCATATAGCTTTTCAATAGTTGCAGAGTCACGTATCTCAAACTTCAAGTCTTCAAAGGTTGGTAGGTGGTGAAACTTATCGTAATGCCTATCAATTGTGTTAAACACAGTATGATACTCTGTAGGCAAATAATCCTTACGAACGGAACTCCAGGTTTCGAAATCCTGTAACGTAAGTACTTGCTTTATTAGCGCACTAGCAATATTCAAAGTAACTCCCAACCAACCAAAAAGTAGTAGCTATCTGGCAAAAGATAACTACTACCAACTTATTTACGAAAGATTAGCCAGCGGCTTTTTCTTTCTTCGCAGCACCGTCATAGTCGGAAGCGACCAAGCCACGACGGGTCAACATAGTCTTTACACCACGAGCAGTCTTACCAATGTTTTCTGCAATAGCTTCCACTGTCATGCTTGAGATATCACCCAAGTCTGCTAATGGATCTTCTTTTGCTGAACCTTTGGTATGTTCCTGACGAGGAATACCATCAATGTCACCAGAGCGAAGCAAGCTAAGAGCTTTACCACGTACTGAGTTTACACTGCGGTCTAGAGCGTCTGCGATCTGCTCAACGAAAGCACCATCATTAACCATTGAAACAAAAGTTTCCTCTTCATCAGGGTTATAGGTACGAACGGCTTCTACTTTAGGAGCAGGCTTAACGTGATCTGTCAGTTCCATAGAAAGAATCTTTCCTTGGATTGACTTAGCAGAGAAAGCGCCTGATTCAAAGTTATCAGCGATTTGAGCATAAGTATATTCACCACTGTTGTCAGACACGAATGTCTGCAAAGTAGCTTCTTGTGCTTCCGTGAAAGCACGGGCAGAGGAGGCTGACGCCAGCTCTACATCAAAACCCATCTTACGCAGTTTGCTAGAAACTGAACGGGTTGAGGTTTCAAGGTTTTCTGCTGCTTCTGCAACAGTTGCTTGAGAAATAGGTGTTTCGTTACCGACGAAGCTAGTAAGCTGTTCGGTACGTTCTTCGGTCCACTTTGGCAATGCCATGTTTTACTCTCCAATAAAATCTTTAAGATTTTCAATTATAGTTACGCCAGACTCTCTGGCTTTGGTTGTTTTTGCTGATTCTACGCCGCTCTCGTTTACGAGTATAGTCACTTCTTTGGTCAGGGAGCCTACGACTCTGTATCCTGCATCTGATAGTGCTGTTGTTGCGTCAGCTTTAGTTTTAAAACTCTTCAATCTACCACTTATACACACTACACCATTAACACTAACTAAGGATGATTTCTCTTCAAAAAGAAATGAGTGTGGTAATAAGCAATATACATCTACTGAATCTTCTATCCAATCCATCAAAGAGGCAGTCGCCTTTGGCCCAAGACCCGCTTTCTCGCACATTTCTACGTCTATTTCATCCATATTTTTACATACAGTAGAAAGTTTATCGGAAGCTGTCTTACCAATCAGGGGAATGCTCAGTGCTGGTAGTAATAGGTTTAGTGATGCTTTTTTAGAGTTTTCTATCTCGTTGTACAATTTCTCGGCCAGCTTTTCGGAGTTTAATGCAAGTGTGATATCTGCAACAGTTAAGTCATAGATATCTAACACATTAACAAGCTCTAGTTTAGCTACAGCAGCGGGCCCAAGACCTTTAATTTTAAGGGTCTTTGCAAAGTGTTCTACTTTCTTACTTGATTGGCTGCCACAAGAAACATTGCGGCAGTAAAGAAGAGAGTTACTCCACTCAAGATCGGAATCACAACTTGGGCAATTCGTGGGGGCTTGAATCGAAAACACTAATGGGACTCCTCTGAAATTGAACATATATTATACGAGATTTTAAGGTTTCTGTCAAGAACTATTTTTCCTGAGGTATAACTTAAATTATACACGGCGTACAATACGCGGTATAATTTCTCCACTACGAATAACTTCTACGTTACACCCGATCTCTAACTCTAGTTCTCGAATGTAATCTATATTATGTAGAGTGGCTCTAGCTACTTCTGCCTCACCTATAGTAACAGGCTCTAGAATTGCTACAGGGCTTACGACCCCGCTCTTACCTACTTGCCATGTTACATCTAGTAGTTTAGTTACTACTCCTTCCTTCTGCTCTTTCAAGGCAAAAGCACCTCGTGGGTGGTGAGCAGTATGTCCTAACTCTAGAAATTTAGTATTGTCGTCAATACGATACACAGCACCGTCCGTAGGGAAGGGACTTGAATCGAAGTGAGTAACAACATTCATTCCAAGATGACTCAAGGCACCCATAGTAGACATATAAGTCTCTAAGGTACTTGGGTACACATCGTAAGCTACAAACGTAAGATCTCTACTAGAGAAAATCGATAAGTCTTTCAAGTTCAAAGAACCTGAAGCGTAGTTACGAGAGTTAGGTATACTATTAGGAGCAACAACCTCTCCGGTAATCTGAGTAAAATGTCCGCCATTAATAACATTAGGTACTAATAGCTTCATCTTATAAGTTATATCTCTGCCTACCTTACCATCACCGCGAGTTAAAGCCAACTCTAGGCGTCCATTAACATATAGCAAAGATACTGCTGCTCCATCGAGCTTGGGGGTACATACACAGTCGTTCACGTTTAACGGCGAATCTTCTATGTCGAAACATTTTTGGAGCGAGTACATTGGGTACAAGTGTGGCACACCGTCAGTAACAGTATGTCCTACATTGCTGTAGTTATACCTAGACGCTAGACTATCAAATTCATCATCTAATAGCATAGGAGTGCCTGCATAGTACAAACTACTTGCTTTGTCCAAAAAATTCTTCATATTACCCTCAATTCAATATATACTATTATACTAGAGAGAGCGACGAAAGTCAAAGGTTATTTATACATTTCGTCTAAATAATCTTTAAAGAACTCCTCTAGGATGTCCTTACTCTCTGCTAGGGATAATATTTCGATAAGGCCAGCAAACAGCTCTCTTGAATTACTTAAATCCAAGGGCATTGCTACACCTTCTCTTCCTGCTCTCCATTCTTCATCGAAGTCTAAAAAATACTTTCTCACATGCATATACTCTATGCCACGAAACGAATTAACTACAAGACGTACTTGTGTTTCTTTCGCTTCATCGTAATGAATAACCTTTTCATACTTAGAGGGGGCTTCGTGGAGTTCCATAGCTATACTCCATTCCGAAGTATAGTGGACAGAGGCACTACGCTAGTAACGCTCTCAGGCTTTAGCAGTCTGTACGAATCTGTATCCCAACAAAAAAGCAAAAGAGTCCTGTCAGATTCTTTTGCCCGATTAGTTTTTGTTTGAATATAGGGGGTACTAAAGTCAATCGTACAAACATTGTACTTTAGTTTCTTCGAGTTTTCACTTCTGTAGGTAATGATAGCATCACCGAATTCCGTTACTAGCTTTGCTAAGTCCTCTTTCTTCACAATTACTCCTTAGTAGTAGGTTAGCAAAATTTATTTTGCTGCATTACTCTCTAAGAGAAAAGGTGGCCCCGAAGGGCCATGAAAGATTTAGTCCTCTGCGTCAGCGGCAGATAGTACACCTGCGAAGTAAACGGCTGCTTTACCAGTCAACTTAGAAATTACGTCTTCGTCAACTGCCTTACCCATATCTACGATAATGGCTGTAAGTGCGTCTTGTGCTGCTTGCTTTGATACTCGTGTGCCGCCTGTTGAACCACTAGAAGTAGTACTACTTCCGCTTGCTGCAGGGGTCTTTTTGATGTAAACACCAGCTTTGCTAAGTACCATACGAACTCCGTTGGGAGACTCGTCATGTTCCTCAGCGATATCTTTTACGATTTCCATTGATGTTTCGGGGGTAGGGTTTGCGTTCTCGTATGCTTCGATTACCGCTGCTTTCTTATCGTCGTCCCAAGCCATGTTTCTTTTCCTTTTAATAGGGTGGTTTAATCCTGGGCAGGTACCCAGTACTTCTCGTTGTTGTGCGTAAAATCGGTCGCCCATTGGTTTCCTCTCTTTATTGACAACTATTATAATTCAATTTAACATTCCTGTCAAGAATTTTTTTCTACTAAGTCATTAATACTGTACGGCATAACACGCACATTTATATGAAAATGATCTAAAATTCTATAAGCGTCATACCTATGATGCCCGTTAATAATGTAACCATCCATGTCTACTGTAATAGGTTTAAGAACTCCTGCTTCTATCTTGCTAATTTTTCTCAGCAACTTCTCTACGCTTCTTCCGCGCTGAACAGACCTGATCTGTATTATAGACAAAACAGTAGTAGGAATATCACTGTCATCCACGGCAGGAGGCGCAAGGCCTCCGGTAGGGATAGGGTCATGACGCTTATCTATGTAGCTATCGCCTTCTTGCTCATACCCCATCCATCGCATCCGTGGATGCACCAGACTATCCAAGTTCGGCGTCCAATCTTCTATAAAAAGATATGTACTCACTCCATCTAAAATAGTCTCTTCTTAGATAACAGTAGAACTGTCCTATATACTTTTCACTATCCATTGTATCTCCTCTGCCATCGGCAAATTGTATTTGTGCGAATATCTTCCCACTTTTCATTTTCTATATCCCAAACTACTATTGTATCCGAGACATCGTATTGTTTAATTTTTTTATCTCCTGCAAGAGTGAACCACCCCTCAAGAGTTCTACCACTGTTTACACTCATGTACTCTATGAAACAGTCTTCCTGATAGAGACACTCTAGAACATTGTCTGTGAAGTCCATATCTACCACCCATGCACGATGTTTGCCATAATCATACAAGCACAAAAAACATTTATAAGAACTATTCCTGTGCGTAGTATAGCTATAATATTATCTTGCTCTCTGGTTGTCTCATCATCGAAAGAACCAATTGTGTATTTCCATATATCCCACCAACTCATACCTTCTGTAAGTCAACACCGTACTCTTGCAAATGTTCTAGTTTTCCTAAATCATATGCAGGGGAGTAGGCGTTGAATCCTCCAACTTCTGTATTAGAATATGAACTTTCACTGGAGTCTACTTTCTCAGGTATATAAATCTGATAGCAGGGAACCCCATAAAGAGCTATGTATTTAGCGTCGTCTAAGCGCGCTTTGATTTCAGCAGGTGCGTGATGTGCAGCAGACCATACTATCTCTTTCTCTATGAACTCTTCAGCCACACAGCTTTCTGGTAAGTAAGCATTCTGTGCTCTGTCTTCAGCAGAGGCTGGTCGCTGTGGTACTCCAATGCGTTCTAGTAGGGCTTTTACGAACGAGGCTGATCTATACAGACCTTTAGAAATGTCACTTACAGTATCGCCTTGTAGATAAAAGGTAATTGCCTCTTTAATCTCACCAGCAGTAGCTGCTTTTCCTTTGTTTATAGACTTTCTTCTTAGTTCGTAGGTCTTACGTTCCTCATAGTCCGCCAGAACTTTTGTCAACCTGGCAGTATTGTATGCTATATTCAGTATCTCGCAACCCTCTTTCTTCGTAATAGCTTTTACTGTAGAGGATGTCGGATTCAAAAGAGCTATCACTCGCTCTATGTTTACATCCGTCAGGTTCTCGTAGCTCTTTTTCTTTACTCTTGCCATTTTCTAACTCAATCTCCAACTTAAATAATAGACAACACACTGCGTGTGCTAAGTGAGACAGCCCACTTTCTGGGTCTATCTCTTCGTCATCTATGTGTGCGAATATGTGCCGAAGTGCACCGGAACTATATCTACTCTGTAGATTGTCCAGCTTTCTCCAATTCTCTTCGTCGTACTTCTGTGCTCCGAAGGTTAATACTTTAGCTACTTCTGTTAGTGCTTTCGGAGGGAGCAAATGCATTTTTGGCTTCTCTCCATCATATTTTATACCTTCCATTCTACAGCAATCCCCTCTGTTTGTCAAACGATTTTTGAAGATCACTATAGCCTCCAATAGAATAATCGTACAAAAAAATCTGCGGATACGTTGTAAACTTGACTTTTTCCCACAGCTCATCCATCGTGTAATCACTATCTAACTGTAAGTATGTAAACTCTACACCCTCACTTTTGAGTAAGCGCCTTGCTTTATCACAAAAGATACAGTCCTGTTTTCCATAAATAACATACGGTTTAACTACTTTCATTTTTCTACAAATTCCTCGATCATAGGAAATATGGGTTTCAGGGCTTCAACACATTCTAGAGCGATAGTTTGGTGTTCTAGTTGTGTGCCGTTCCCGCTACGCAGTTGAATGAAATGTACCCAGCTACGAATTGTTCCTGCCATATATAATCGTGATGGAGTGATACCTTCTGGTAAGACTGCCCGCGCTTGTTCTTTTGCGATACCGTTCTTCAACGCCCAGTTGTAAGCTGTCATAGAGGCGTGCCAAGCATTTCTCTGCTTAGTTAGCCATTCTAGATGTATGGGGCCGTCCTCTAGTCGTACAGAATTCTGTCGATTCTTAGGATCTTGTCCTCTAGCTTCTCTGAAGGCAGGTATTGGTAGTTCGTCTACTGTTGCATAACGCTGACTAAACTCTTGAAAAGAAAAGGATCTATGACGCAGTATCTGTCTAGCAATATCTCTGGTGGTGTCTATTTCCATTGTTACAGATACCATCTCTAAAGGAGACCAGTGTCCGTGTTTAATGAGGTATCGTACTAATTTTTCTGCGGTTTCTTCATTGTTTTGGTTTGAAGGGTTGGACACCCTTGCTGCGAATGCTATATCATTTAATACATCATCGCTTGACTTACTAACTATTCTAACTGCCACTATCTTGTAATCCTTTCGTTGTAATCTGCTTCGTTTTCATCCCACCACTCTGGCTTATCCCTGTACTTCCAGCTGGCAAAGGTTGCTTTGTCTTTGTGGTAGAAGGCTCTGTAACTAGCAATGGGCTTGTCTGATTTGAGTTCATCGGGCATAGCCTGTGCAAAGGTAGTGAGACCGGTACTGGGTAAGCTGATATCAGGTAGCTGGAGTATAACTTCATGCACTGACTTATGTTCTTTACCGTAGCGATATCTGTACTCGTCGTTGAGCGCAAGACCGTAGCAGAATAACCACTCGTAGTTCTGCTGGGACTCTCTTGCCCATATAGTACAGGGGTGATTGTACATAGTGGGAAGATAAGGAAAGTCCCTAACAGGATTTTTCTTTGCTTCTTTAACAACTGCCCATTCCTCTCTAGTAAGTTTTTGTGGTACATAGCCAAGGTACTTATCTATCCAGTGATTAGTACATAGCATCTGTGCTGCCTCTAGGGGCATCTTTACAATATGCTTGTCAACGTGATATTCAGCACACTTGTCTAAATCTTCATCTAATATAAAAATATTCATAGTGTGTATTATGACACCTTATTATTAATTTGTCAAGAATAATTTTATTACAAACTATCTTTATTTCTCCACTCTCTTAGCCACTTAGAGCCAGCACGCTCAGCATCCATAAAGACTGCGTTGGTGAACCCTATAGGTATAATTATTGCTAAATGAATAAAGATGCTAGCTAGTGTACTATAGTTTACTAGTCCTAAGTAATGACTTGCTATAAACCCGAAGTATGCACTCCACATTGTAAACAAAGCCAGCGTAAAATACATCTGCAAACTAGGATCGCCAATAAATCTCAATGGATTAAACCGCACATCCATAACATAACGCCAGCTATCAACCACGAATATGGTTGCTCTTTTTAATCGTATCATACATTTTCCAATCTGCTCATTAATCTTTCGGCTCTATTAGGTACTTGTCGGTACCATAAGGAGTCCCTACCCTCTTTTGCTGCTTCTACCCAATCTGATTTGTTAAGGGCCGCATGCATATTCTTAAACTTAGATAGCCGTGGTCTGCCCATATTAAAGATCATGTTTACAAGTATTTCTTGAACTTCCCCTGGCCAATCGTCGAAGTAGTCCTCCCTATATAGGATTAGACACTCTCGTATTGACGTATGCAGGTCTTGCATAAACACTGACTTGACTCGATCCTCACTAACCCTCGTTCCAACCTCTAAGCCAAACTCTTCGTCCTGCTTTGTTATCAGATGGCCGACTCCAAAAGTAGGATATCCCAAATGGTCATTGTAAATTTCATACTTAATTCCTTCGTCTAGTTGTAGCTGTTTGTATACATTATCTTGGTTCATATGCAATCCTCTGCGTTTCTTATCTGTCCAGTGTACTCGTAAAAGAACTGTCGTTCCGTTATCTCTAATACGTCGTAGTCGTCTGACTTATCGTAGCCGAACTCTTCTACATCTTCTAGCAAACACCAGTCTCCATTAGGCCATTCGCAAAGTTTTACTAAATTATTCAGCGTCATTTCTTTGCTCCTCAATCTTAGATGTGTCCTGTGTTTCATTACTTTCGTCCTCCCCGTAACGACCCCGATCACGGTTTCCATCACCATTTAGCTCAGTTAAATCCTGTTGGGTCTCTTTGAAATTTCTTTCCATTACTTTTCCCTACTCACGCCTTGTACTTTTTCGTAGCTTCTCATGGCCCCTAATCCTAGCATACCCATCATTACGGGAGTGAGTGCTTCGGTATCTACGGGGGGTAACTCTATCCATACAGAAAGTATGGGATGTAGTATCACGTTATATAATAATCCTAAGCCGCACGTCCAACCAATTGCTGGTCTCCATCCGGCTACAAATAAAGATTTATGTGCAGCTTCGACTTTGTTTACTTCTAGTTGCGCTAGCTGTTGTGCGTGATGCTGTTTATCCGCTAATGTAGCTATTTCATGTGCTAACTTATTAGCTTGATCTTTGTCTACTATAAACTCTGATACTAAACCTGATACAGGCCCAATCAGCTCTTTTATAAATCCAAGTGCCATAATATATCCTTATGGAGAACTATATAGTGAAGAAGGGACTATTAAGTCCCTCCAGTTTTACTACCAAGCTAGCGCCGATAACGTCCCCATTACTATGGCCAATGACCATATGAAATCGCAGAGTATACCGTCGCAGGCAATCTCTTCTAGCCTTATTTTCATCATTTTCACTATTTATCTCTTCCTGGGCGTTTGTGGTGCTCCGACCGTTTTTAGTCTATCCAGTGTGAATAAATCTGTACTGAAAAATACAGAAGCATTACTAAAACCCCAAGAGTCGTTCCATTAATCATAGTGTGTGAACAGCTCCTCGTCATCTACGTCGAGCTTCCCCAGGCCCAATAACCATTCTATTGTATCTACGGTTCCTTCTCTTTTTCCTAGCTTATAACTACTGTACATAGCCCCTGCTAATATAAAAGCTAAAAGAGCGTAAAACTCGATACCGGTCATGAACTACTCCTGTTTTTCTTTTTTGTCTTCTTAGGATTTCTAAGATATTATAGGGGAAATCGGTTGCAAAGTCAAGTATTATTTTTGAGTGACTGTTAAAAATAACACTTGACTTTGGAGGTTATTGCTATTATAATTATACCTATAATGAAATAGGAAATCTATGAAATATACGAGAAGACCTTGGACGTATGACGAGAGAGTTACGCTATCAAAGCAATACTACTCATCAGACTGTGAGAGGCTACAAGAACTGTTTCCTGACCGATCTTACAACTCCTGTGTGAAACAGGCTAAGTATCTAAGAGACAGAGGTTGGGTTTTTATAAAGAAGAGTAAGGAATAATGCCAAAGACAAAAGTAACAACAGAAGAGTTAATCGAGCAACTACAGAGGGAGTTCGAAGTAGAAGAACTCGACTTCGAGAAAGACACCTATAATGATGCTGATTATGAAGATGGACAACCCGATAGCTATACAGAATATCAAGACCTGTACGATGGGGATGACTCTTTTGGAGATTACATTTGAAAGTATCAGTAAGAAATGGTAATATAAATAGTGCTATCAGAGCACTGAAAAGAAACACCAAAGACAGCCTCATTGAACTGAGGGGAAAACAACATTACGAGAAGCCTAGCTCCAAAAGGAACAAAGCGAAAGCGTCAGCTCGTATCAGAGAACAAAAAAGGCAAAGAGATGATAAGCGGAACAAATTTTGAGTTAGTTGGCGACTTTATGGAAGCGTTTGGACAAACGTGTGAGGTAGAGCCTACATTAAGTGACTTCAATACTCGGGAGCTAAGAATCTCTTTGATTGAAGAAGAGTTGGACGAATTAAAGCAAGCTATCGAAGATAGGGACGTTGTAGACGTAGCAGATGCACTTACAGATTTACTGTACGTTATTTATGGGGCTGGCCAATCTTTCGGCATTGATTTAGACGAGTGTTTTGCCGAAGTGCATTACAGTAATATGTCTAAGCTAGAGAACGGAAAGCCACTCTATCGTGAAGATGGTAAAGTATTAAAGGGTAAGGAGTACTTCCCGCCCAATCTAGAGGCAGTATTAGATGTATAAGTGTATATGTCATGCTGTAACAGATGGTGATGTCGACCAATATCACCTAATAGGAACTAAGTGCGGTAAGTGTCTTGAAGCAGGTCCGATGACGGATGGTTATAGCTTTGAAACTGGCTATAAGTTTAAGATGGATAACTTAGTAATAAAGGGGAAGTTTGAAGGAGCTGACTCCGACAAACGCGATTATATTAAAAGCCAACTCGAAACAGAGATTCGCTACACATTTTAGGAGATCGGTATGAACATGAACTTGACAAAGTATTTATTTATTGAAGGTGTTATATCAGAGGCAGATCGTAAAGCAGGAGAACTTGTTTTAATTCCTACTATTACGTTTGAGTACTTAAATTATAAGGAAGATGGTATAGATTGGACACTACGTCTTGCCTGGTTGCTTGCACACTTAGAAATTACATTTAACTGGAGAGGGGTGTAATGGGACTAGGATTTCAAGACGGGTTTCAACCTGCACTAGCGTTCTGGGAACATTGGTGTAAGGGAGAAAATGATATGATTTCTACTGAGGAAGGGTACCCATGCAATTGGTGTGGGCTTACAGAAGAGGATATGAACGATGGAGATTAATGCTATAACCCCGGTGCGGCGTACACTTGCTGCACCTCAGACTAGAACAGATACAGTAACAACTGTGAACAAATTAGCTGACGGTACTCACAAGGTAAGTCAGGATCACTATACTGTCACGCTCTACGATAGAGGTGGTAGTTTACAAACTGTGCAACGTAGTTTTAGCACTAATTATCTGGTATGAAAAAGGGGCGTTAAGCCCCTTTATTCTTTGTCTACTATCTTTTTTAATTCTGCCAACTTGAGAAGTAATGTACTTCTTTGTAGCTCTGTTGGCTCTTCACCCATAACTCCATTGATATACCACTGAATATCCTTAACTGCTTCATCTATATTCTTTAGTTTAGTCAAATTGGAGTTCCTCTTGTAGTACGGTGGTAGCTTCATGTTCTGCTATCGCTCCTTTTAATATGCCCGTAATTGACATGCCTACTAGCATTGCTAGTGCTTCTTGGTCTAGTTCCATCTTCAGGTTAGCACTGCCATCCCAAAACTCTTCTACATCTGATACTTCAATTTTCATACTAATCCCATAAGTTTCTGTAATATTTATCCGCTACACTTTTATCCATTTCTATGGTCTGTACTCCAAAAAAGTATAGAACTTAAACCATAGGAATGAAACATCTAAACAACGCTCAACTAATGATATTGAGATAGAAGGAAGCAAGTAAACAGTCTTCTCATGTGTCCACTGATTACTGAAACGATATACTCTTTTACTTGTCATATACACTTCCACATTAATTCTCCTGCTATGTCACTTAAATAAACTAATAGTTGTAGATTGAGTACAATTAGTACAAATCCTGCTAGATCACAAATCATCTAATAACTCCACGATTACCCAGAGTAATACTAGGTATGCTGCGGCGAGTACTGACCCCGCCCATACTTCAAATATCATTTACGTCTAAACCGTCTTTCCAAATAGCATCAGTGTAGTGAGGGTCAAAGGACATAGAGGAACCTAGTACCTCGTCAACTTCGTCTGTGTCCACAATCATAAGTTCTCTACCATCGAGTTCATAGCCTATGGCAGATAAGAATCTAGTATAGGATTCCAACATAGCATCGAGAGTGATCGCAGGCTGTTCCGTTATCGAATGCTCTATATACTCTCCAGTTCTGCTATTGTTAACAGGGTGGGCAATAAAGCTATACATTTTTTCTTTCATTCATTTCTCCTAATAAGTATCTATTATACACTGTTTTAGCTATCAAAGTCAAAACTTTTTTGCGTCTACTACAACTTTGTCACTAAGTATTTACAGTCACCCTACCAAAAATAGTTCTTTTCTTATGCCAAAAAGTGTGATATAATTTATTAAAATTGATAATCAATAAGGTTTAACTATGATTTATTATACTCGTTGTTACGAAGGTGGTTTGAAATCATTATGCAATTGGAGTACAATCGGAATTAAAGGAGATTGCATCTCCAAATCCATTAGGTTATTGAAAGTGACATCTAGTAACAACTAAAACCCCACTTTCGAGGCAACGAGAATTATATAATTAAAACAATTGTTAAGTACAACGATAATCAAATAACCCCGCTACGAGGATATGAACAATATCCCAATCCTACCCGAACTAAAAATCCCTTACAATTTCTCGCAATTTCAAAATCATTTTTTTAAGGATTCATTACTGCTTCTATGCTTTCAAAGAGTCTTTCCAATTGACCTTCAGCACTAGAACCTACAGGATATTTTATAGAATTTTCATGAATTATCCTTAGTGTGTAGAACTTTATTTCTTCTCCACAGTCAGTTCTTTCATAGTTTTCTAGTATTTCAATATCCGTAGATCCCCTACTATATGTGCCTACTAGGTTTGCAGCTTTTAAGTACTGCATATATTTACCATACTATTGTAATTAATGATACCTAGTAAGACCCCGCAGAGAATCCAAGGTATATAGTTCAGCAATTTATCCAGCATTCAATCTCTCCTTCATAATGATTAATACTTGCTTCGGAGCTTTTTCCAACCCCGTAAGTTCGTCTTCTGTTGTGTTTAAAGCTAATGCTATCTCTGCGACAATTTCAGCTTTAGTGACGGGCGTTAACCCCGCTTTGGTTTTATAAACAGATCGTCTATAAACTCCTTCTCTACTTAGCTTTCCAATTATTGATTTCTTACTTTTACTGAGAGTGGCCGCCAATTCTTCCACTGTTTGTGGTTCAGGATTAGCCGCGTACTTTTCAAGTATTAGCTTAGTCTGTTCCTCAGTATAGTTCATTGCGCTACTAATCTCCTGACTGTTGCTAGTTTATCAGCAGCTTCCGTTAGCTTTTCTACTTCTTCTTCAATAGCTGCTATCAGTTGTGGATGTTCGCCTATCCCGACAGGGTTATTCATATATACTCGAATATTGGCTTCGTGGATTGCTACATCCCCTTCTAGCCTTTTACCAAGCGCCTCTAGTAATTGTGTATCATACATCATTTCATTCCTCATAGTCGTTTTCATCCGGGGGTACGAAGGAAATTGTTAGTTTTCCTGTTTCTGGGTCTTTTTCCATGGATACAAAGCCGCAATACTCAAGCCACTTAACTGCTACATTCTCTACGCCAACAATATCAGCATACATCTGTATTAAGGTTTGATACTCGTCTTCTATCTCCAGAGTCCTATCTTTTATACTAATGTGACCCCGCTCTATTTTTTCCAGCGCATCGTATAGCTCACTAAGAACTACTTGAGTTGCTTCCATTTGTTTTTCTATTTCTCTCTGCTCTCTAACATCTGGAAATTGAATTATGTTGCTCATATAATCCTCCTTAGGAACCATCTATTATAACGGACATGATGAAAAATGTCAAGAAATTTTTTCAACAGGCATAAAAAAACCCCAGACAATTTCTTATCTGGGGTTGATTTAAAGAGTGAATGGCTGCCTCCTTCTTTCCATTCGATGAAAGCCTCACAGGTTGATGACTTTCCCCATTCTCAATAGGGGGATATTGAGAACGATTAGTACAGCTTGCATATCAATAAATAGAAGTTGCCGAAACTGTACTGGCTCTCGCTGTTACCCCTGCGCCCCAACTAGGTATGAGGTTACCCCTACAGCGTTTTTACTTGCCTGTAGGTTACAAGGAGGGAGTAGCGTACGCCTCTCTCAAATCTGTTAACTATTATACTTAAAAATAACCTTTCAGTCAAGAACTATTTTTACCTACCTTGTCCTCTGTACTTCTTATAGGAACGCTTCTTACTCTTATTCATAGAAGAAAACTTCACCATATTAGGATTACCACTTGTACTAGATCTTTTAGCTGGGCCTGGTTCATGTACTACTGTTAGAGATCGTTGTGCCATATCATTTCCTTTATTAAAATTGTGGAGAGGAAGACTGGACTCGAACCAGCATACACGGAGTTGCAGTCCGTTACATAGCCTTTCTGTCACTTCCTCCTTTGTAAAGAGTACTCAGAGCGGAGGACAGGCATAACATTTACCTCTCACTTTACTATCTTATTCGCAGAAGCGAACCCTGACTTCTCTGAGTACCCTTTACAAAGGAGGCTCCGTTGGGTACGGTGGAGCCGAAGCCGTTATGTTACTTAGCCTTCGATGGCTGTAATCATTGCCAAAGCTGCTCGCATCTTAACAAGATCGTTCTTAGTAGCTTTGCTTAGTGACTCTACTTCTACACCTAGCATGGTTTGAATCTCTTCTACCATTGCTTCTTTACGCTCAACCGGAACACCTGCTTTAGTAGCCCGTGCCTGTGCTTGGTAGATGCCCATGCTTGATAGCTTAGCAATTACGCTGCGTACTGGCTTGTCAAACTCTACAGCTAACAGTTCAGCAGTCTCACGACTAGGATTAGCACTGTAGTTTGTTTCCATTACAGAGATCATGTCTTCAGTGTAGTTTGTTGATGCTTTTGCGGTAAATTCGCTCATTTAAAATTCTCCCAAATTTTGTTTGTTTCTTTATTTTATGAATCTATTATACTAGCTTTTTTGTTTTTTGTCAAGCAGTTTTTGCTGTCTGACTAAAAAGATAATGCATTAAGAATGCCTCCTCTAGTCCTCTTGCTTCTACTTCCCAAGGAGCGAACCAGTAATCTCCTTCCCACTTTTCACCTTTAAACATTTCTGTCTCAAGGCACAGCCCATCTTGTTCGTGTTGTTTAACGTGCACCATTTCGTGTGCTACCGCTCTTATGATATACACAAGATCCTCTGTTTTTATAAACTTTCTATCTAGGATGAGGCTGTAAACACCTCCTCCCAGTACTTCTAACTCTCCACTGTTCTCGTCTAAGTCTTCGGTTTCCACGAAGATGTCTACGTCTAGGTTATAATAGCCAGCTACTAAATCTACTACGCCTCCAATTGTATTTCTAAGCCGTTTCTTCAACGTGAGCCCTCGCTTTCGCACTAGATTTTAGATGCTTAACTAACCAAGATATATCATCAATGTGTTCGCCCATTGATATTAATAAGGTCATAGCAGTAGTTTTATCTAAACCTTCCCCAAGCACACCGTAGTATATCATTAAGATGTCAAATTGTTTATCTGTCATACTATCCTCCCTTATATGCAACTATTATACTACCTTCGACTTTTCTTGTCAACAATTCTTTCCTCTAAGGTGTCACATAGTTTAGTAATTAAAGCTAGGCGACCCTCTTTCTTGTCATTGTAGTTGATAGGATACCAGTCATTAGTGGTAGTCATTACACGCTCTTTGAGAATAGTCATCTCGTCATAGTAAGATAGAGCTTTGATATCGTTTGGTGATAGCTTCCACGACTTGAGTGGAGAGGTCTTTCGCTCGTTGATACGATCATTTTGCTCATCTTCGCTGATAGATAGCCAGAACTTGATGTACTCTACGTCTTGGTTAGCTTCCCAGTTGTTCACGGTTAGCATGAAGTCGCAGTACTCTTCGTCTGAGCACCAGTCATTGATAGGCTGTACCATAGCTCTAGAGTACCAACTACGATCAAAGAATGTAATCATAGGTCGCTTAGGCAATTTGGTTTCCCAGAACTTAAGCCAGCTTTTCATAATCTTAGAAGTAGGCTTTGTAGAAAGAACAACGCTGTACGAATCTGTAGGCATATAGTGTGTCAACTCACGAATAGTGGATGATTTACCAGCCGTATCTCTACCTTCTAGCACTACAGCAGTAGGCTTAAGGTTAGGGTTGGCTAAGATGCTGTTCAGTCGTGCTTGTTGTCTTTCTAATTTGTTCATGCTATTCCTCTTTTGTATGCAACTATTATACAACCCTACGCTTCTGTTGTCAACTGTATTTCCTCGTTTGGTCATAAAACATCGCAACCGATCTCCCGGGGGCCGGTCGCGGGGTTTTTCTGTCAAGTTTTATTTACTCTAATTTACTAAAATTATATGAAATTAAGTGCACCCGTTGCGGGGTTTGCACAAATTATCTACGCTTATCTAAGACTAACGCAATCTGACATAATTTGTGCAAACCCCGCAAAAATACTTGACATTGCAGAGCGTTGCATGTATACTGGCGCCGGAGACCACCGCTTTTGCACTAAATTGCACTTAACTTGAAAAAAAGACTTGACATGCATTGCTTTTGCACTTATTTTGGCGCAAGCAACACTTTCGTTTTTGCACTTCGCTTTTGCACTGGCGCCCCCGCGCCAAATCACCGTAAATTGCACCCCATCCCTGCAAAAGACTACTAACCCCGCGCATGCGCTCGCAATCGGGGACGAGCAACACAAATATAATCGTCGTCGTACTACTACTGGCGCCCCCGCGCCAAAATCATGCTGTCAAGCAATGATTTTGGTCGTGGGATGTGAAACAGTGTTTCACGTGAAACAGCGTTTCAGATCTAGGACAAAATGAAGTTTGTCCCTCAGCACGCGGCACCATGAATATGCCCTATGCAATTCGCTGTGTACGGCAATCAAGTCTTCTACCTCCTGACGAGAAAGCTCTACCACGAAAACCTCGCGCGTTTGTTCCTGTTTATAGTAATGTGGCACCATACGCTCTACAGTTACCGTTTCGGTTTTGTTGATTTTTCTGATAAATTCCATAATTTTTTCCCTTAAATTTGCGTTAGTAGATAGTAGAAAGCGCCGCCCCAGATTAGCGTATCCGTTAGCACAGAATAGACTAGGTAAGCGGTGACGAAAAATCTCGCCACCTTTTTTTGGGTTTTCTTTTTCATTGCCCAAGCTCCAACAATTGCTTTCTGGTAACATTCCGCAGAATGTAAGTCAGAATTGCCGCCTCATAATCACGCGCATCTTCTAGCGCAGTGTGAGGCTCATCCGCTAACGATATACCTAAGATGAATTTTGCCATTGTGTCGGCGGTCATGCTAGGGTTACGCAGCTTTGCCGTAAGCAAATCGTTATCATAACAAAAATCATGGTATCCCGCTTGGCTGCCAATAACTTTTTTGGCCGCCTTCATTAGACAAAAACGCTCGGAGAAAATGCCAAGGTTAATGCGAGTATTGCGGCATTTGCCTAGGTCAAAGCTCAGATTGTAAGCTGTCAAAACCGGAGCGTATCGAGCATTTACGCCAGCAAGCCATTGGTTAATCAGCGCAGGCGATGAGATAGAACGCTCGCCAGACTCCAGCATTGCATCATAATCCTTGGCTCGGCGTTGTGCCGATTGCTCAGACCAAAAAGCCGAATCAGGAGCGGACGGGTCGGAGAACAAATCGAATTTGCCGAAATGTCCGAGAACCATAGCGCCGAACTGCTCGACAATTTTACCCTTGCGAGTGACAACGACAGCGCCGAAGTCCGCGACCGATTGTTTTTTAGTGGTTTCGGTGTCCACGATTGCGTAATAGTGCTTGCTCATTTTATGCTACCTTTTGTTGTGTAAGATTATATTGTACCGGATCAATGACGCGAACGCCAGCATTACCGAGTACCGTTTGAACCTCTTTTGAGTCATCAAACATAATTGAATCGGCTGCAAATTGCTGCCATTGAATGCCGCGTGACATTGCCAGCGCCTGCAATTTGTCGAGTTTAAGAATGCCGCAACCCCGCTCATCGCCACCCATGCGAGAAAGCATGGCATTGCCGAGCATTTTGTGAGCGCGAAGAAAAGCGAAATCCGCAGCGCCCATAACGCGAGAAGTGCAAACGATAACGTCTAGGCCGTCCCGAATAGCGCCCTGCATTTTGCTGGCTAATGGTAACAGTTTGTCTTTGGCTACCATGCCGACAGTGCAGTTTGCACGCCAGAATTCTAGGTTAATCGAGCCATCGGCTAGCAAACGCTGACGGTGGCTGGTGTTTACAACGGTATCGTCTAGGTCAAATATAAAGTGCATAAGAATATCCAATAATGCCTGTAATGTTTAGAAGGATCAAATTATAGCATCGAATCTTGATAGCTTGCAAGGTTAATAGTGCCAAGCCAAGAATCGCCAACAGTTTGCCTTCGTCAGTGTCGATGATGAAGGGAGCAGCGGACAATGCCGCCGCCCCTAACCATCCAATGATTGGGAGCAACATCTACCCGATGTGCTCTAGGATCGTGACCAATTCTGATTTGGTCAAATCGCCCTCGCGTGAGGCTAACGATAAGCCCTCGCGGATGCCAAGCAGAATGTCCGCCTTGGTGACAGCATCGCGCTTGGCCGCTGTGCGAACAACCGCGACATATTCCACCTCTAGGCTTTTCGCCTTAGAGATCACAGAGCGATGCGATAGACCGAAATCGGTAGCTAACGCTTTTGCTTTAGCGAGATTGAGAGGAGCAGCAGCTTCGATAGCGGCGACCATTGCGGGAGTGTAATTAGACATATTGTCATCCTTAGTTAGTAAGCGTATATTATAACGCATTTTAGTAATTTGTCAAAGACCGTTTTGGAATAAGCTTATTCGATTTAGTTATAAGCCGCCCATCTCATTCACGATATAAAACGTAATCCATGAGATAAGAAAAGCCAGCACCATCATAGCCGCGCCGATGAATTGTGATAACAGATCCAATCCGTTAGTAACAAACATCCAACCCGTAACCGCGCTAACAACAACCATTAGTGTCATGAACAATGACAGCATCGCAATCTTAATCACCTCAAACATACCATAGCCTCTCTCTGAATATGCAACTATTATAACACATCTGACCGGCTTGTCTCATCGTTTGTTCCTATCAATAGGGGGCGGTTGATAGACGTTGCCTATCGCGGCTTCGCCGGCGTCCCCCTCACGTACGACTTTTGGTAAAAAGTAAAACGAGAAACGGTGTATAAGTTAAAATCATACCAAGCAAAAAAAGTTCTTGACAATTATTCTTAAGTTGACTATAATTGGGGCTATTCACAAAAACTATCAGGAGAAACGGATGGAAATCACCACCCCCACCAGTCTTACTACATACGATGGCAGAACTGCTGTTGAAAGTGATAGAGCCTGGTTAGCAGAAGTCCTAGCTGACAATACCATTCATACTCCTGATGATGCTATCTTTGACGCACCGGACGGAACTGAAGACTCATTTAAAAACAGCAGAATTATATCAACAAAAGACGGTACACGAATTCTATGGGTTCTTACAGCTTTTTCGAAAGGAGCAAAAACACTTGCTCCCCTGGGTATAGCAGTACATCCTGACCACAGAGGACAAGGACACTACTCTAACTATATTCGAGAAGTTTTTCAATATTCGCAAACTAATAACCTGTTAGATGAATACAACACCGTACACGACCAAGCACTTCCTGTCGCAGGAAACACCGGTATACCCGGAACCGCTGCAACCAGAACAGACAGGGGGTATGTGATTAGAGAAGGAACAGTACAGGACATATATGACTCAATATAATCAAGCAGTTGTAACTGCAATTGGAGGAAATAGTTATACTCGTAATCTTTCAGCTGGCGATACGATTGTAGTTACAGGTAGCACCTCAGAAAGCGGATCAGCTACTAGGGATGCATCTGTAAGTGTTGCAAGTGGACCCGTATCTGTGTCATCTGGCTCACTTAGGGTAAATGGCAGTGGAGGCGTACAGTCTTTTACTATATCTACTACGGCTAATGGAAGCTACAGTGTAGGGCTTGCTTATACCGATAACAAGAGCAATTTTTACACAGCAGCAATAACAGGTACTGTCTCTGGTTATGTTGTAGATACAACACCCAACCAGTTTACTTTTGCAGATATTGCAAACGCTGCCCCGAACTCTACCCACCACAGAGGAGTACTAATAACGGGAATGAACACCCCCGCTACAGTAACAGGGGGCGGAGGTTTATTCTTAGTTAAGAGTGGAAGTTCTAATCCTAGTATAAACTCTTCGGATTACACAACAGCAAATAAGACAGTCAGTAGTGGACAGTACGTATGGGCTAAAGCAACGGCTTCTGCAAATAACGGAACTTCAGTAAATGTACCTATTAATGTTGGCGGAGTTACAGACACTTTTACTGTTGCTACTCCTGGAGGAACTTCGGGTGGAGGATCCTCAGCAGTGCAACCAGGTACACCAGGAAATAACTCTTATGGTATAGTAGTCTATGGGCCAAATGCGAGTACAGAAGTATTTAGCTCTAATCTACGAGCATCTAACCTGGCAGTATTTTCTACATTTAGTTTAACAGCTGGAGCAAGTGCTACTTTTCTTTGTGCAGCCGCAAACAATACGTCGAAAGTATTAGTTATAGCAACAGCGGCTTACCAAGGGTACCAACCGAATATAAGTATTACAAAAGCAACAGACAGATATGTTATTACTAACACTCTTTCTTCGGGAACGATTAGTGGGTTTACATATGCGGTAAGGACTTCATAATGGCTTATGGAATGGAAGTTACAGGAGCAGATGGTAGTGGTAGTTTTTTAATTGCCGATACTGCTTCCAATTTAGTGCATCAAAGTGTCTCCCACGCAGGAACAGCTAGCACCGTTACTATATCTGGAGCTATAGATAAGCCTCTGATATTTGTAAACGCAAAGAACGTAAGTGGACAGAATGAAGGTATCTTTGCTGTATGGAATGCTGCGACAAGAACTGTGTCATTTTACGCACTCACAGTAACATTCGTAAGTAGTACGCAAGTTACTTCTACATGGACAGCTAAAGCAGTAAATTATTTTATAGTAAGAAATGCTGGGGAGAATCCTAACTTAGGCCACAATTATGGACTGCAGCTATTAACATCCTCGGGAGTAATAGCATTAGACTCTAGAAGTTTTGGAACAAACAGTACTCACTACATTAGTGAGGTATCTGCAGGTAACTTAAACCATAATAGCTACGGGGACCAGATAACAGCTGACCAAGATGCGTATGTAGAGATGGGATGGTCCAGTGCTACACAAGGCACAAACTCTTTTTCTGTTTTTAGATGCGCAAAATTTAATTCAACAAACATAGTAGCACAGTCAAGGATATTAATTAGTATAACTGTACTTGGCAGTGCTGGCTTTGTATCCAACCCTTGGGGGCTTCCCACAATGTTACTAGGTAAATTAAGGTAAATAATTATGGACGTAAGATATGTGTGCTTCATCACAGAAAGCACAGGCAAGATAGAAAGGATAGTATTTCCTCAGAATGAGTTTCCAGATGAAGGAGTTACAGATGGCGTGCGGGTGGTGTATTTAACAGACACTAATATGGGCACTACAGACTTAGCTGAGTTTATGGATAAATACTGGTTTAACACCACTACACTACAATTTGACGATGTTGGAGCGCCCCCGAATAACTATGCTACTTACAGCATGGAAACAGAGTCTTGGTCTTGGGATGCAGCACCTGTATTAGCAGAAATTCGCCATTATAGAACACAGTTCTTGCTAAGTACCGACTGGACACAAGTACCTGACAATACGTTAACTGATGCTCAAAGAGAAGAAGCACGTAGTTATAGAACTGCTTTAAGGAATGTCACGAGCAGTCTTGATAATCCTAAAAATGTAGATGCTGTAGCGTGGCCGACACCACCTAGCTTTTTATAATACCTTCTCAAAAAAAGTTCTTGACAATCCACCCCTTTGAGAATATAATCTTACCATGGCTAAAGAATTAACTACAATATCCCCAGAGGGACTCGAAGTTGCGAACTCTTATTTGCAGTTCGGAAACATCACCGGGGTCACCCAATACTTAGGCGTGCCTGAGAATAAAGTGGTGGAGTTGTTAAATAAGCGAGAGGTTAAGAAGTATATTGACACCGTTTATTTAGACATGGGCTATCGCAATAAGAATAATATTGCAAGTGTACTAGACGAAATGATTGAAAACAAACTAGAAGAGGCTAAGGAAACTGGCGTATATTCTAGCAAAGATTTGGCTGATCTGTTACAAATGGCACACAAGATGAGAATGGATGAGATTAAAGCGCAAGCGGAACTCGAAAAACTCAATCAAACCAGCGTAAGAAGTCAGACTAATGTCCAGATTAATGAAGGTGTACCTTTCGGCCAGGGCAACTACGGTAAGCTCATGGAAAAGCTATTAAAAGATGTTAACTGATGATGAAGTGCTTAAAGTGAAAATGGAGTTGCGAGAACATGAAGTCCAATGCGAGGAACGGTGGAAAACTACCTTTACTCGGTTCGACCGTATTGAAGAACAACTCGTAAGAATGGAACAAAGACAAATGGCTGGGCTAGGCACTCTTGTAGTATTTCTAGCAGGCATAGTCGTGGCAGTAGTCACCCAAACATAGTTATGGCTATGAAACTAAATGAGACTACTGAACTAGCTATACCCTTAAAAAATCTTATTGGGTTAGTAACAGTCACTGCGGTTTCAGTGTGGGCGTATACAGGTATCACAGAAAGAATCTCATTCCTAGAGCACAATCTTGGGGCTGCAGTTATCGAGATAAAAGAAAACGATAATTGGATAGATGAGTTTGTACCACCACCTGAGGTACAGGACAATATTAAAAGAGTTCGCGACCTTGAAATAAGAGTACGGGTCTTAGAGACTAAGTTAGAGGGAGAATACAATGGCGGTTCGTAAGAAACGTAAGGCGGCAAAGAAAAAGCCGATTCCTACTAATAAAAAACTTTACGCAAGAGTGAAGGCACAGACTAAACGAAAGTTTGCTGTATACCCCTCAGCTTATGCAAATGGATGGCTTGTAAAGACCTATAAAGCCAAAGGCGGTAAATACCGCATGGGGAGTAAGTAATGCCAGCAGGAAAAGGAACATACGGAAAGAAGAGAGGGCGTCCAGCCAAAAAAGGTAAGGGTAAAGGAAAGAAGAAGTCTATGGGCGGTTTAACAGCAGCTCAGAAGAAGTTACCACCAGCACTTCGTAAAGCAATAGCAAAGAAGAAAAAGAAGAAGTGAGGCCATAGGAGGTAGACCGTGAGTTTAAAGAAATGGTTTAAAGAAGAGTGGGTAGATATATCCAGACCCAAGAAGGGTGGCGGCTACGAGAAATGTGGAAGAAGTAAAGCAGGTAAGAAAACATATCCAAAGTGTCTACCAAAAGCCAAAGCTGCCGGTCTAACTGAAAAGCAACGAAAATCGGCTGTTCGCAGAAAGCGAGCAGCTGGTAATCCAGGAGGAAAGCCGACTAACGTTCGCACCTTTGTGAAGAGAAAAAAACGTGGCAGTAAAAAGAAAAGCTAAGAAGAAGGACTCCCGATTAAAAAGAGCAGGTGTTTCAGGTTATAACAAACCAAAGAGAACTCCTAGCCATAAGAAAAAGTCACACATTGTTGTAGCTAAAGTAGGTTCTAAAGTAAAGACCATTCGATTTGGTCAGAAAGGAGCAAGTACTGCAGGCAAGCCTAAAGCGGGTGAGTCAGCTGCAATGAAAGCAAAACGAAAGAGTTTTAAAGCGCGTCACGCCAAGAATATAGCCAGAGGAAAGATGTCAGCAGCATATTGGGCTGACAAAGTTAAATGGTAATGGCGTTCCTACTTGTTGTCAACGTAGCTGGAGAACAGCTAGCTGGCAACATGATGTTTAGAGACATAAACAGATGCAACTACTTCGCCTACAGAATTGAACATAACGAGAAGGGTAAAAAACAACTAGATATAGCAGCCTACTGCATACCAAAGATGGTTTCAACAAAAACCACATTCTGGGACTGAAATCATGATTATGGAACTGGGTGTTATTATGTCAGCAGTAAGTACTGCTACCTCTATGATAAATAAGGTAGCTTCTACGACTAACGATATATCTTCTATAAGTGGGTTCCTTACTAGTTTAGGCGGTGCTCAAGTTGACTTACAAACGCTTCATAACTCAGGCAAGCTTACAGAGAAAGATGCGATACAAGCAGCTCTGACAAAAAAACAAATTGATGATACTATGAAAGAGATCAAAGATCTTTTTCTAGTCAGTGGTAATAGCGATCTATATGCACAAGCCATGCAAGAACTAGCAAATGCAAGAAAGAGGCGCCTAGATGAAACTAAACGTAAGCAAAAAGCTCGTAAAGAGCTAATAGATATGATTAAGATAGGCACTTTAGCTGTAGGGGTAAGTATTTTTCTAGTACCTCTAATAGTTGGTTTCCTTGTCAGTCTATTAAAGGGGTAATCTATGAGTAAAGATAATGTAGTGAAGTTTCCTAAGAAGAAAAAACGTTCTAAGTCTGACAAGCAATTTGTAGAATTAGAGCACCAAGCAAGCTTAATAGAACAGCAACGCAAAGACATCATGAAACTATTGGGTAGTGACTCACCTAACGAGTGTTGTGGCTGTTGTGACCCCTGCGAGTGCGACCCGTGTGAGTGCGAGTGAAAGAGCTACAAAAAGACTCAATATATGCACAGTTTGACTTAGACGGAGATGGAACCGTGTCCGACGAAGAAATAAAAAGAGCCCAAGATATGCTAGAAATAGAATTGAGGGAAGAGAAGTCAGAAGCTCAAAAACGAATGGCCTGGGTAGCAATGTTGTCAATGATTGGCTTTAACATTCTATTATTCAGTACTTACATTTCAGAATCAAGAGTAGCAGCCCTAGCAGACTTGTTAGGATTATTTTACATAGCGCAGGCGGGTGTAGTAGGCGCATATATGGGAGTGTCCGCATGGATGAGCAAGAAGTAGTATATTTAAAAGAAAAGTTTATTTATGTCAAAGACGGTGACCAGTATGGCAAGCGAGATGCTTGGTATATAATGAAGCCTACAGGCGAAGGTGAATTAGTGCGGTATAGAGGTGATTGCGAAGACTTTGCACTAACTACTCTGTATAGGCACTGTGACGAAAGTCTTTTAAAGTTTTGGTGGATGCTTATATCTTATAAAGCTCAGATTACTTACTGCTACGTTAAAGAGCCCCACAGAGGCCACGCAGTACTAAGAATAGAGAATGACTGGACAGACAATATCTTTGGAAGAGTAGTTACTCAAGAAGATATGATAGACTACGGTTACGTGTTCGAAACAAAATATTTTAATCCCTTAACAGTAGCTATAAAACTACTAAAAGGGAAATGGTGGAAGTATAAAGCATGATAGAAGTTAGCAGACAAGATATAATCCCAGATTATCTTCTTGACTATCCAGCAGCAGATAAGTTTCTCAAGCTCCCAGTAGAACCGTACATGGATTTACTGGGCATTCAGCCTCTCCCCTCTCAGGTAGCTATTATAAATGCTATCAATTCTCCTAAGTACAGATTCATCTGTGCAGCAGTTTCCCGACGTCAGGGAAAAACTTATATAGCGAATATTATTGGGCAACTAGTATCTCTTGTTCCTGGTTCCAATATTCTTATTATGTCCCCCAACTATGCCTTATCTCAAATTTCTTTCGACCTCCAGCGGACGTTGATCAAACACTTCGACCTAGAAGTTACTAAAGACAACGCAAAAGATAAGGTTATCGAAATATCTAACGGCTCTACTATCCGGATGGGATCAGTAAACCAAGTTGACTCTTGTGTTGGTAGATCATACGATTTAATTATTTTTGACGAAGCGGCACTAGCCGATGGTAGAGACGCTTTTAACGTAGCACTACGTCCCACACTAGATAAAGACAATTCAAAGGCTATCTTCATTTCAACGCCTCGGGGTCGCAACAACTGGTTCGCGGAGTTCTTTGATAGAGGCTTTGATGATCAGTTTTCAGAGTGGATATCTATAAAAGCTACTTATAAGTCTAATCCTCGTATGTCAGAGACTGACATAGCAGAAGCTCGAAAGAGTATGTCAGAGGCAGAATTCCGACAAGAGTATGAAGCTGACTTCAATACGTTTGAAGGGCAGGTATGGAGCTTTGACTTCGAGAAGTGCACAGGCTCTTTCCAAGATATGGAAACTAAACGTCTAGATGTATTTGCAGGGCTTGACGTAGGGTATAGAGATCCTACTGCATTCTGTGTAATTGGGTATGACTGGGATGAAGAGACATTCTACTTACTAGATGAGTACTTAGATGCTGAGAAGACAACTGAGCAACACGCAGGTGAGATACAAAGACTTATCGATAAGTGGGACATAGACTATATATTTATTGACTCCGCAGCTCAACAAACTCGATTTGACTTTGCACAAAATTACGACATTAGTACTATCAATGCTAAGAAATCAGTATTAGATGGCATTGCAAGAGTAGAGGGAATAGTTGATAATGATCGACTGCTTATAGATCAAACATGCACGGAAACACTGGCGGCATTAGACCAGTATCAGTGGGATCCTAACCCGAATCTACTTAAAGAAAAACCAAAACACAATAGAGCCTCACACATGGCAGATGCGCTAAGGTATGCCCTTTACTCATTTGAAACATCAAACAGTGGCTTTTAACGATACCATCCAAAAATAGTATTTGACATGGTACCTTAAACTCGATATAATTCTGGTATTAGAAAATGGATTTAAAAAGAGACATCGTAAAATACATAAGAGACAAGGCAAAGAATAAGTATGAAAAAGGCACCGAGTGCCGAATATGTGGCGGTAAAGTTAAACTAGATTTTCACCACTTTCATACGTTAGCCCCTCTTATACATGATTACGTGGCAAAGAACAAACTAGACCCCAAGAATGTACTTTCTTTTAGAGAAGACTTCATAGCGGAGCATCAGTCAGAGTTGTACGAACATACGGTAACTCTATGCAATGCTCATCATTTACAGTTACATTCCATTTATGGGAGAAACCCTAGCTTAGGCACTGCGAACAAGCAGAAGAACTGGGTAGAGATTCAAAGAGAAAAGCATGGCATGGTATAGTAACATTTTTGGTGGTAAAGATGGCGAAGTTGAGAAAGCTGTCGATGAGTACATGGAAAAGTTAAATCCTATCCAATCCTACTTTGGTAATAACAAAGAAGGGTCTAGAGAATACACAGAGAATTATGAACAGTTTTATGAAACGCTAGAGATTGTAAATCGTGGCGTAAACATGATTGTAGACGACGTAGCAGAGATTCCAGTAGTTGTTCATCCTAATCAGACGAATGGCGTACAGAAAGGGATGAGAAGATCCACAGTAAATAAGCTACTCAACAAAGAACCTAATATGTTTCAAGATGTTAGTTCTTTTAAAAGAAACCTAATCACTGATTACCTACTTGATGGTAATATCTTCATATACTACGATGGTGCTCACTTATACCATTTACCCGCAGACAGCGTAACAATACACGCAGATCCTAAAACATTTATAGAGAAGTACACATACAACGATGTAGACTATGGTCCAGACGAGATTATACACGTTAAGGAGAATTCCTTTTACTCTATCTTCCGAGGAACCTCTAGACTAAAGCCTGCTGTCCGCACAATGGCACTTACAACTTCAATGAGAAAGTTTCAAGATAACTTCTTTAAGAACGGAGCAGTACCAGGACTAGTATTAAAAAGCCCAAACACATTAAGTGAAAAGATTAAAGAACGAATGATTCAATCATGGAGCATTCGATATCGTCCAGACGCAGGTGGTAGACGCCCTCTGATTCTCGACGGTGGTCTAGAGATTGATAGTATTTCTAACGTAAACTTTAAAGAGTTAGACTTCCAATCTTCTATTACAGAAAATGAAACAATTATACTAAAAGCATTGGGTATCCCACCTATCTTATTAGACTCAGGAAACAATGCAAACATTCGTCCTAATATGAGAATGTATTATCTTGAGACAATCTTACCTATCGTAAGAAAGATAAACTACGCTTACAGCCGCTTCTTTGGATATGAGATAAAAGAAGACGTTATAGATATCCCAGCTCTACAACCAGAGTTGAGAGATCAGTCGCAGTACTATAGTTCGTTAGTAAATGGTGGTATTATTACTATCAATGAAGCTAGAACTCGGTTAGGCTTTGAAGCTCTAGAAGGACAAGACGATGTTAGAGTTCCTGCGAATATAGCAGGGAGTGCAGCCAATCCCGACGAGGGTGGCAGACCAACCGAGGATGACGAAGATGGCAGCGACTAGAAACAGAAAACGCAAAGTAGTTCAAGAAATGGGAATGTACTTTGCAGAGAAAGGATATGTTGTTCCTTTAGATGAGTACAAGCGTGCTAGTGATAGACCCGCTTTTCTTACTCCGAAAGAAATAGTAAACGTAATGGGCTCTTATACTTCCGCAGTACAATGGATAGAGAAGTATGAACCAGAGCTATGGGGCCTTATTCATAAAGATGATAAAGATCCTTTAGCCGAGCTAGCCCAAGCAAAGCCGGGGAAAAAGAATGGATAAAATTTTTAATTTAACCTCAACTTTCAAGACCCATGCCGTAGAAGATGGATCAGTAATGATTCGTGGAATGGCAAGTACAGCCGATTTTGATCGCGCTGGTGATTCCATAGCAGCAGAAGCATGGAATAAAGGTGGGTTAAAGAATTTCGAAAAGAATCCTATTATTCTTTTCAATCATGATTACGATCGTCCTATCGGTCGTGCTACGGGCCTGAAAGTAACAGAGAACGGCCTGGAGTTAGAAGCAAAAATTAGCAAGTCAGCACCCGCTAATGTTTGCGAATTAGTAAAAGAAGGTATCCTTGGAGCATTTTCTGTTGGTTTCCGAGTCAAGGATGCTGATTTCATAAAGGAAACTGACGGATTAATGATAAAGGACGCAGAATTATTTGAGGTATCGGTTGTTTCCGTACCTTGTAATCAGGAAGCTACTTTCTCGCTAGCGAAGTCTTTTGACTCAATGGATGAGTACGAAGAATTCAAAAAAACTTTCACAAATCGTGTAGATCTAGCCGGTCAGACTCTGGCTAAAGACGAAGTTAATACTTCTAGCGTAGCTAGTGATACACCGGACGGAACCGAACAGGTTCAAAAGGAGATACAAATGTCTGAAGTTAATACTCCAGAAATCGACTTAGCCGCATTTGCAAAGCAAGTAGCAGAAGAAACTGCTACCAAGATTGCCATGAAGCAAGCCGAACAGAAAGCCGCGGATGAAGCCGTAGCACAAGAATTAGTTGAGAAGACTGCAGCAGAAGCTGAAGCCAAAGCTCAACAAGAAGAAACAGTTAAGACTGCTGTAGTATCTGGTGTAACATCAGGTGCCGAGCGTTTACTAGCTGATATGCAAGCTGATTTCGCATCTAAAGGTGTTGAAACTGCTGAAGTATTAGAGAAGTATAAGTCTGAGTTGATGGAAAAATCAGCCGAGCTTGAAGCTATGCGTAACAGCAAGCGTGATTTCTCTGGCCGTACACAAGGCGTAGATGTTAAAGCAATGGGTGGAGACTTATTGTCTGCTCACATTCTAGGTAAGGTTACTGGCAAAGGCTGGGATACTAAATTTGGTCGCGAGACTCTAGAGAAAGCTGGCGTAACATATACTGGTACTGCTGGTGATGGTTCTGCAGTTGGTGTTGACGTAATCGTTTCAAATCAGTTTGAGATGGAAGTACGTCAGGCAATGAAGGTTGCTCCTTTATTCCGCGAAATTCAGGTTTCTAGTGGTGCTACTGTACTACCAATCGCTCCTGACACCGAAATGGCTAACTTCAATGCTGGCGGTGCTGACGTGGCTAACAACTTGTTGGAAGAAGCTGGTGCTTCTGATAACAACTATAACGTTAATCAGGTTATCTTGCAAGCGCACAGATTGATCTCTAGTACGTTTATTCCTGCTGATACAGACGAGCAAATCGTTATTTCAGTACTACCTATGCTTACCTCAGCTCTAGCACGTGCTCACGCTACTGCTATTGATTCAGCTCTACTAGTTGGTGCTGGTGCAGGTAACATCTCTAAAGGTCTAGTAGGTGTTAACGGCGCTGATAACGCTAACGGTTTTGGCGCAGCTTCTGCTGGAACAGCACTTGACGCTTCTGGCGCTGGTGAAGTTACTCCTGCGGTTCTTCTTGGACTACGAAAGGAAATGGGCAAGTATGGTCTAGACGCAAGTCGTGTAGCATACATCGTTCCTACTGACGTATACTACGAGTTGATCGACGCATCTGGCTTTACCGATGTTACCGAAGTTGGTAGTGATTTAGCTACTAAACTTTCTGGTATGGTAGGAACCGTATTTGGTTCACCAGTAATCGCTAGTGATCGTTTGGTTTACAACTTGGCTAACGGTGGTGCAGTTACTACTACTGCAGCTATTGCTGTAAACATGGACAACTATGTGATTCCACGTTTGCGCGGCGTTAACGTAGAAACTGACTACATCGTCAAAGAGCAGCGTACCGTATTGGTCGCAACTCAGTCTCTTGGCTTTAACGAGTTAGTTGCTGGCGCGGGTTCTAATAAGCCTGCAGTTCGTTTACCTTACCAATAGGCTAAGGTTTACTTTAATCTGGGAGATACTCTCTTCCAGATTATTAACCTGGGGGAGTTTTTCTCCCCCAAGTTTTTACTAATATACTTATGGCAAATTTAATAACATTAGCAGATTACAAAGAAGCTGAAGGCATTGCGAGTCCTAAAGAAGACCTGCGCATTAATTCTTTAGTTCCGGCCGTGAGTCAATTAGTAAAAACTTATTGCGGAAATTCATTTGTAGATTTCTTCTCAGTCAATAAAGAAGAAGAGTTCACAATAACATGGGGCACCAACGTAGTACAACTAACCGAGAGCCCTGTAACTTCTATCATTTCAGTTCAGGAAAGATCCTCATATGCCGCCACTTATACAACTCTTACTACGTCGTCGTTCAACTATTTTCTCGACTCAAGTACCGACAGTATTATTAGAACTAATTCTGGGGGTGGTACTGTTCACTGGCCTTACGGTCCTGCTGCCGTAAAGGTAGTTTATAAAGCAGGCTACTCAGCTATACCAGAAGATTTAAAATTAGCAGTATTTGACCTAATTACTTATTACTTAAAAGATGAGCACAAAGAACGGCGCACAATCGCTGGTGCATCTATCCAGAATCAAAGCTCTAGTAGTCAACGTAACAATGTAGCGTTCCCAGATCACATTAAGAGAGTTTTAGACTTATACAAGAACTTCTAATGAGTTCTGCTAAACTTAAAAAGGCTATAGATTTCATTGCAAAAAGAGCCCAGGAAAGAAAAAAGTCTAGTAAAAAGACTAAAGATTCGCAGTCTCGTAGTGATGCAGAAAAATTTAAGGGCCAAATACTCATAGTAAATAAGGAGCACCAAGCTGCCATTATTTTTAAAGAAACAGGGGTACGACTAAGCCTTACGGAACGAAGAGATTTATTTGATTTGTTAAAAGCATTCTACGCTTCCCAAGAAGCCGCTGTGAGATTTGATACTACAGCAGAGAAAAAAGCGGCTATGTCTGCTAAATCAATGGCTAGTACAAAACAAGGTGATGCCGTTTTTATAGTAAATAACTTCGAGCAGGCCAAAACTTTAAAGTTCAAAACTAGAAATAAAACTGACGCTTCTCAGATTCAAGCAAACTATGTGAATGGTCTATCTAGACGTTCCAAGTCCCCTAAAGTATCTGCAGGACAAATAAGTGCAGGAAGCCAGCTAGGCCACGGAGACAGAGGGGTATCTGCTTCTCAATTCGGTATAGACAGAGCAGTAGAGGAGTCCGTAGAGAAGTTTGATCTTAGTGGTGCTGAAGCTTCACGATTAAGAAGCATAGTCACTACTACACGACAAAAATATGATCAGAAAATAAATATAGCTGCTGA
>Ga0209710_1000422_pt1 | contig 40826 bp, 38 predicted proteins | sample ArcticOcean_MG_C_5_FD_187436 | JGI IMG/M metagenome (GOLD analysis project Ga0209710, IMG submission 187436) | Marine microbial communities from western Arctic Ocean - ArcticOcean_MG_CB4_138 (SPAdes) (version 2) | ecosystem: Environmental > Aquatic > Marine > Oceanic | place: Arctic Ocean...
TTGAAAGCAGGTGACAAGTGGTGTTTATGCGCTTTAAGGTGGGTTGAGGCTTACAATAATGGATGCGCACCTAAACTTTTATTAGAATCTACAAATATTAGAACTCTTGATTTTGTGAGTCTTGAAAAGTTGCTTCAATACCAAGCATAATCGTAGTGTAATCCTAAACCATAGCTATCTTCTTGAGATAGTTTAAGTAAAAACTAAATTTTGTAAATTGTGGTCATTCAAAATTAAACAAGCAATAAATGCAATGGTATCTTAAACACAGAAAGAAAATCTTGATAGTCACTATAGGCTATGTTATTTGTAGGTTTATCTATCTATCTCTATAATTCAGAAAGTTTAAGTAAAAACTAAATTTTGTAAATTGGGGTATGAAAAAAAAGAAATATATAATTAGAGCAATTATAATTCTATTTTTATTATACCTATGGGCTGAATTAGGTGTAGGTATTTTTTTTCAAGATAGTTGGGGCGGGGATTAAATAGTTATTATTACAAGACCTTCTTCTTTTAATTCAGACAGATTAAGTAAAAATTAAATTTTGTAAATTGTGTGTATGAAAAAGTTACTTTTATTATTATTTATTTCTTTTGTTTCTCAGGAGGTTTATTCTAAAGATAACCAGTTGCAAGTAATTTAAAAATGAATAGAATAATTAAAATATTAATATTTCTTTTGCTTTTCATTTCTTGTAATAAAGATGATACAAATGAACTTATTCCAGAAAATGGAAATTTAAACTTTATTTCTGCTGTTGACATTTCAAGATACCCTGAAATATCCAATTCAAATCCAATATTCTATGATAACAATGGAAATCAGAATGATTTTCTAAACATACTCAAGGAAAATGGAGTAAATACTGTTAGGTTGAGACTTTGGGTAAATCCGATTAATGAACACTCTGGATTTAATGAAGTAAAACAGTTTTCCCAAACCTTAAAAACTAATGGTTTTAAAACTTGGTTAACTCTTCATTATTCTGATACTTGGGCAGATCCCGCTCATCAAGAAACTCCATTGCAATGGGAAGGAATAAGCTATAGTCAACTAAAAGACAGTGTGTATAACTACACTGAAAAAATCATGACCGAATTACAGCCTGATTATATTCAGATTGGAAATGAGATAAATACTGGATTTCTTCACCCATATGGGCATATTTCAAATAATTTTCAGCAATTTAAAGAATTACTGAATATGGGAATTACAGCAGTAAGAGCAAATTCAAATGATTCTAAAATAATTTTACATTTTGCTGGTATTGAAGGCTCTGATTGGTTTTTTAATCAAGTGGGGGTTTTAGATTATGATATTATTGGCTTATCATATTATCCAAAATGGCATGGAAAATCTTTAAATAATCTCAAAATTAAAATGCAATATCTAAGTGAAACACATGATAAGAAAATCCTGATTGCTGAAACAGCCTACCCTTTCACTCTCGAGTGGAATGATTGGACGAATAACATTGTAGGTTTAGACGAACAACTCATTTTACCAGAATATCCAGCAACAATTGAAGGTCAGAGAGAATTCATCCATCAAATTAAGATACTAACCAAAGAAGTTGAGAATGGGATAGGCTTTTGTTATTGGGGAGCCGAATTAATTGCTTGGAAAGGAAACCAATCCACAGATGCTTCTCCTTGGGAAAATCAAGCAATATTCGACTTTGACAATAAAGCCTTACCTGTATTGAGTGAATTTATAAATGAATAACAATGAACAAATACAATGACTTAATTTAGTAAAAATAGCTAATTTTAGTTGATACAACTCCTAGTCAAAAACAGTTTTACAAGATTAGTAGCTGATATAAATGATTGATACTAACATTTATTTTTTTCTGAATACACCTGGAAAAAACATGTTAGTTTTTTTTTGAATTTCTGAATAGTCAGGCCTTTTTTGTTTTGAGTAATATTCTGAGGGAATTGCCCCAGTATAATAGACAAGTGTGTTGTACATGATTTTAGAAATATAAATAAGAGATATAAGTAACCCTATCCAAATTATTTTTGATTCTTCAATTGAGTAGAAATAAAACAATGATGGTAAAGAAGAAATAATTAGACAATTCCATACCATCCATTCTGCAAAATAATTTGGATGACGCGAGTATTTCCAAAGACCAACATTACAAACTTGTTTTTTTTTGTTTTCTAAGAAAGCTTTTCTTAAAAAACGTTGCTTTTGTAGATCTGCTAAATGCTCAATTATTAAAAAAACTAGCCAGAGTAAGTAACCAAATATTTCTAATGGAGATATAAAATCTTGAGGATTATAACTTTGTATAATTGCAGGAAGTGCTAGAAAAGTTACATTAGCTAAACACTGAATCATGATTTCATATTGTAATGAAATATCAATATTAGAGTACCCTGATTTTTTCCATCTTAACCTTTGATATTCGTATCTAGAAAGCTCTTTATTTAAGTACCCTTTTTTAAGCAATATGATTGCTCCAATGCCCATTCTTAATCCAGCAATTAAGTACATCCCTGAAATAATGTATTTTCTAATCCAATACCCTTCTCCATTTATTAATACTAAAACTCCAATACAAACAAGACCCCAAGGCCAACCTATATCTACGTAAGACATTCTCTTTGTAATAAATGCAGGAATGCTAACTACAATTATAAAAAGTATTAATTGTGTAAGACCATTAATAGAGCTTATTACATTAAATGTTTCACTTAAATAAAGAATAATGAAACATATTATAAAAGGAGCGTAGCCTAATACGCGATCAAATATTTTTTTGTGCTTATACATTAGTTTAAAATTAACCAAAAACAATGTTAACCGATAGTAAATAGACACTTAATTTTTAGAGTGTTAAACGGATATTTTATATTTTTAACTTATTACTATACAAAAATAACAGAGTGTAATTTTTAATATGACAAGAATAGATACTATTATAGAAGTAACAAAAAATTATGTAAAAGCGACTTTAAAAGATTCTGAAGGTGGTCATGATTGGTTTCACACTTTACGTGTTTACAATAATGCAAAATTGATTGCCGAAAACGAAAAGGTTGACAATTACATTGTCGCTTTAGGAGCTCTTTTACATGACATTGCAGATAGCAAATTCCATAACGGAGATGATACTGTTGGTCCAAATATGGCTAGAGATTTTTTAGTTTCACACAATGTCGATAGCTCAGTTATTGATAGTGTGATTGACATTATTATAAACATTTCGTTTAACAAATCTTTAGATAACAACAAAAACTGCAATTCCCCAGAATTAGATGTTGTTCAAGATGCGGATAGATTAGATGCTATAGGTGCTATAGGAATTGCACGATGCTTTAATTACGGAGGTTTTAAAAATAGAAAACTTTTCGATCCTTCTATTAAACCCAACATGAATTTAAGTAAGAATGAATATAAAAACTCTACCGCACCAACTATTAATCATTTTTATGAAAAACTTCTTTTACTTTCTGATAAAATGAATACTAAAACCGGAAAAAAAATCGCAGAAAACCGTCATCAATTTATGATGGAATACTTAGATCAGTTTAAAGCAGAATGGGATGGCAATAAATAAATATAGAACCATTTTCTTTCTTATTGACAGAGCGAATTAAAATGCCTGCTTGGGAGTGCTCTAACACTATCTGCCAAATCTCTCATTTTCACATAAGTTTCTTTTAAATGTTTATCGGGCTTTGTGAAATTAAAATTCTTGTGTCTCCAAAAAGCAACTCCAGCAGCTGCATAAACTGTTAATGGCTGAAGAGCCAGCTGTTCTATTTTAGTTAGTTTTATGTTGTTTGTGTAGCCTTTTAAAACAAAAGCTGCACGCGAGAAATTAATATTATCACCCTCAATGCATAAACTAATCAAGAGCATAGCGACATCAAACACTCTATAATAATAAGTTGCTTCTTCAAAATCCATAATCGTAGCCTTCGTTTTATCTGGGCTTACAATTATGTTACTATCAAAAATATCAGAATGAATAAATGCTTTTGGCAAATCTGCGTTTAAGTGTTTATCAATATAGAGCTGTGTATCTTTCAACCAAATATCAAAAGGGGAATTCAGGGCATATTCTTCAACCTCATTAAAACGTTCTTTACCACACCACATAATTTCTCGAAGATAATTTGGAGCAGGAATTTCATGTAGCTTTGCTGTATCGGCACCAATTTGCTCTAATAAATGCATTGGTAAATTGCACATAATCTCACCTTCAATAAATTTTTTAACCATGATAGGTTTGTTATTAAATATTGATAAACTTTTATTCTGGGATGTATGCACTATTTCTGATGTAGCAAAGTCGTTATTTTTTAGATAGTCGAGTAATTCTGTTAAGTCTTGCGTCTCTTCAATAGTTTTTTGCTCTGAAATAGTGAGAACAATTATTCCAATTTCAGATTCAATTTTATAATTTGTGTTTTCAGAACCCCCATCTAAAATTTGATGTTTTTTAATTTTAAAAATTGAGTAGGGTTTTAAAATTTCAAGTATCTCCCTCTTATTTAAAATTGAATTATGGGCCATTTTATATCTTATTGTTTTGATTAAATATAGCAATAAAAACATGCATAAAAGATGTCTGTAAGATCCTCTTCTAGTGCCATTTCTATATTAGTATCAATTTTAATCAGATTTACCAAAGACTGATGCTGGTATTATAAAATATAGGAGTCTAAATTTCATAATAAGAATTTGCTTAGATAAATAACTGAATGGGAACTATTAAAGAATAATTCCTTTTAAAAGAGTGAATTATACAATACTATAAAATTTAATATTGCATATAAAGTTGCAGGTAAAATATTAATCAATTTATCTTTTATTTTAATTCTAACAAATATAGCTGCAATCATTAGAACGGTTAATAAAAATGAACTGGTAGCGATAATATTTGAACCGTTTATCAGTGCCCCACCATTATCAACTGATTTTGCAACAAATATAGATCCAAAAATTAATCCAGCTCCACCAATAAACTGAAAGCATCCAATTAACTTGCGTTGATTTCCATAACCCCATCTCTGAAATTCAGAAATCATTCTTTTGGATTTAAAAGAAGTAATACCGTAAACAATAAATGAAATACCCGAGAAAAGAGAAATAATAAATGTTATGCCCATTCCTTAAATCAACCCATAATTAAATGCAGCAATGAATAGCGATAGAACTAGGAGTATAAATGATGGTACAAACTTGATCCATGGATTTTTTACTTTGATGTGAGAATACTGGGCGCAGATCATTAGAAATGCCATACCAAGTGAAGAGGCAACTAAAAGGTCGCTCATTTCATAACAAATCCCTACAATTAAAATTGTAGCTAATGATATTTTAGAAGCACCAACGATATTTCTTAACAGATCAGAAATACCATAATGTTTAAATTCTTCAACTATGTTATCGTATCTAAAAACCCACACAATTATTACAGATATTGAGACTATAAGTTGTGCTAAAATTGCTATATTTTCCATTTTATAAAGGTATTAATTATATTCCAATTATGAATGAAATAAATATTAGGTTTTAATTAAATAATAAATACAATTTATTTAGCTGTCCGACGTAATAAATTTTTGATATGTATTTATTAAATTTGATATAAATAGTTGAAAATTTATGAAGTTTAAAGAAGTTACACTTTTTGGTGCTACCGGTCTTATTGGAGGCTATTTATTAAAAACTCTTTTGAAGGATTCCAATATCCATTTAATAAATATTGTAGGAAGAAAACCATTTTATTTAAAGCATGATAAAATTAATAGTACAGTTGTAGATTTTACAGATATAAACTCTCTTTCAAATTGCATTAATAAAAGCGAAGTGGTTTACGTCTCAATTGGGACAACTATGAAAAGAGTTAATGGGAATAAATCAGAATATAGAAAAGTTGATTTTGATATTATTTATAATATTGCAAAGGCTTGTAAGCAAAAAAGTGTGAACCACTTATTGTTCGTTTCATCGCTTGGGGCTAATCCAAAGGCTAATAGTTTTTATCTGAGTTTAAAAGGTGAAATTGAAAATTCAATTCATAACTTAGAATTAAACTGTACATCAGTATTTCGACCTTCGGTATTAATAGGAAAGAGAAGTGAAACAAGGTTAGGGGAATGCATAGCTCAGACTGTAATGTCCCTTTTGAAGTTTTTCATCCCTTCTAAATACAAGCCTATTAAAGCTGAAGATGTGGCTAAATCCATGATCAATGTTTCAAAAAAAAATAAACCTGGGTTTCACTTATACCATTACAATGAAATAAAAAATAACTTGTATTAATCGATCTATTAAACAAATTTAATGATGCTAAAAATTATTAAAATTTTATTTGGAATTGTTTTTTCGTGCATTGGAGTCATAAATTTATTTTGGGGTATTAATATTTTGGACTAGTTTGGGTGTTGCTGATTTATTTGATAAAATAAACCTTATGATCAATTATTTATCTTAATTTAGATTTTTAAATTCTTGTATTGAAAAATATTATAAGTATAATTTTTGTTCTTTTATTGAACATTCCAACTTTGATAAGTTTAGATCACTTCTTCGACTCTTATCATCAAGAGTTGTGTCTTGAATCTAAAGAGCATCTTCATGAAAAAGAAGTCGATTGTGTAAGTTGTGATTTTCTTAGAAATTTTCAAGATGTAAGTTTTGAACAAAATGATTTTAATTTAGTTGGTACTCAATCCTACTCTCTAAATTTTTCTTTAATAAAATTAATTTATTCTTCTCAACACTTTTTAAGTAATTACTCTAGGGGTCCGCCTGCTAGTTATTTTGTATAAAAATAAACTGTAATTCAATTAAAAAACATTCAAACTCAAAAAGTAGATCAATATTTTTTCGTATGCTTTACAGAGCATAAAGAATAGTTAGACTACTTTTTGAATAATAACTTTAAAATAAATAATATGAAATTTTTAAAATACGCCTTATTGGCAAGCACACTTATTTTCGCATCTTGTACTGATGAAAATGATACACCACCTGTAGTAAACGAAGAAGAGGTAATAACTACATTAACAGTAACACTTGATAGTGGCACTGATCAAATTGTATTACAATACCAAGATCTTGATGGTGAAGGATCTGACCCTGCAGTAATTACTGTTTCAGGCTCACTTAGTGTAAACACTGTATATAATGGATCAATTGTTCTACTAAACGAAATAGAAGGCGAAAACATTAATGAAGAAATTGAAGAAGAGGATTTAGATCATCAATTTTTCTATACAGTTGGAAGCGGACTTAATGTAACTACTGATTATGCTGATGCAGATTCAATGGGGAATCCATTAGGACTTAGCTTTATCCTTACTACTTCAGAGGCTAGCTCTGGTGCATTAACATTCACATTAAGACATGAGCCAAATAAACCTAATTCAGGTTTAGATAATGCAGGTGGAGAGACTGACATCGAAATCACTTTTAATGTTACCGTTCAATAATAGAAACATTTATAATTTTGAAAAAAAGTTTCTTTAATAAATTAGACAACATTGGCGCCTTTAAGGTGTCAATGTTGTCTTTTATTATACTTTGTAGTTTTAGCTCTAGTGCATTTTCTCAAAATTGTACTAAAAATCTTACGCTAAAAATTATTGATTCTCATGATAGTTCTTTGCTTTCCAATGCATCTATTTATATTGATGAATTGAAGCTTGAGTTACAAACTAATTTGGATGGAGAGGTGACTTTCGAAAACTTATGTGACAAGACATACTCTGTTCAAATATCTCATGATAGATGTCAGACCATTTTTACTAAAATAAATATTAAAGAGAATTCTATTAAAACAATAAGATTAGAACATCATTTAAATGAGTTAGATGAAATTATATTGTTAACTGAATTAAATAGTAAATCAAAATCGGTATATGAAAATAAGGTCACAAAAGAAACATTAGAGCAGTATACTAACAAATCTCTTGGGGATGTATTAAAAACTATACCTGGGGTTACATCAATTAATACAGGGAACTCATTGGCAAAACCTCAGATTAATGGGTTGCACAGTAGCAGGGTTTTGATTATAAATAATGACGTTAAAATGGAGGACCATGATTGGGGGATTGACCATGCGCCAAGTATTGATATAAACTCTGTTGATAAAATTTCTTTAATTAAAGGTGCTGGAGCATTAAAATATGGTGGTAGCGCCATAGCAGGAGTAATTGTTGCAGAATCATCAAAAAATCAATTAGTTGATAGTATACATGGAAATTTGTTTTTTACTGGTACAAGTAACGGCAGAGGAGGTGGCGTTGCTTCAAGTATAATAAAAACTAATACAAATGGTTGGTACACTAAACTTCAAGGTACACTTAAGCGTTATGGAGATTATAATGCCCCTAAATATGTTATGAGTAATACTGGCTTGTCTGAAAAGAATTTTTCTTTTAAAACAGGTTTAAATAGAATTGATTATGGGTTCGAAATTTACTATTCCTTATATAATAATGAAACAGGAATACTAAGAGGTTCTCATTTACATTCTGCACAAGATTTAATAAGAGCTATTAGCTCTTCAGAACCTTTAATCATAAAAGAATTTACTTATGATATAGATGCACCCAAACAAAATATTACTCATCATTTAGCAAAGTTAAAAGTTTTTAAAAAATTTGATTTTGGAAAAATAAATCTTCAATATGACTTTCAATCTAATAATCGATTGGAGTATGATATTAGAAGAGGAAGCGACAGGGATAAACCATCTACTGATCTAGAGCTTTTGACTCATTCTGTTTCTGTAGATTTAGAGTCAAAAATTTCTAGTAAATCCAATTTAAAAATTGGTATTGTGGGTAAATATCAAAATAATTTCCCTGACCCAGCCACAGGAGTTAGAAGAATCATTCCTGATTACAAGAAGTATGATCTAGGGGTGTATTCAATTTTTGACTATAAATTGAATCAAAAATGGATCTTTGAAGCTGGAGTCAGATATGACTTTATGCATATGGATGTTTATAAATACTATAAAACATCCTTTTGGGAGTCCAGAGGTTATGATGAATTATTTAGTGATATTGTGATAGAAGAGTTAGCTAATCAAGTATTAACTAGGCCTGTACTAGATTATAATAATGCCTCTGCTATACTTGGTGCAAATCTTTCCTTAGATAACGACGTTAGTATTTTTATTAATTATTCACTTTCATCTAGGAGCCCTAATCCATCTGAGTTATTTAGTGAAGGGCTTCATCATTCATCGGCTAGAATAGAGTTGGGAGACTTGAGATTTAAATCTGAAGTAGGACAGAATATTGCAGTGACCTATGAAAAAATTAAAAAGAAATATAGCTTAGTAATTAACTCATTTGTAAATAAAATTAACAACTTTATATTTATTGAGCCTGTTGATATTCAACAGACTATCAGAGGTAGTTTCCAGGTTTGGGAATATAAACAGACAAACGCAAGACTCTTTGGTGCAGACATTAGCTTTAGCCATAAATACGGAGACCATTTTTCATTTACTCATCAATCTTCAATCTTAAAAGGATACGATTTAGTGTTAGATAAGTCACTTATAGATATGCCTCCACCTAATATTAAAAACTCCATTTCATACAAAAACTCAAGATTAAATAACTTAAAAATATCTATTGAAAGTGAGTATATGTTTAGACAAAATGAGTATCCTAATAATAATTTTGAGGTATACGTTCCAACGACTGAAACAATGGAATTAGTTGATATAAGCACACCTCCTAAAGCATATCATTTAGTTAATTTTACTTCTAATATTGATCTTTTCACAAACAATGAAACTCCAATAAATTTAAGTTTTAAAATTAGCAATCTTCTAAACACATCCTATAGGAATTACCTTAATAGGCTTAGGTATTTTAGTGATGACTTAGGGCGTAATTTTTCTCTATCAATGAGTTATAAATTCTAGTATATTTGAATAAATAAAAGACAATCAATAAATTTCATACCTTTATTTTATAAAGTAGGTTCAAAATAGTATTTATGAGAACAAATGATTTAAAATATTTATTTGCGTATACAATTCCAATAGCAACACTAGTTTCAATAACATCCGAAGGTATTTTCACCTATACAACTCTTATATATACTTTCTTTTTCATTCCAATTTTAGAATTTATTTTAAAAGATGTTGATTCTAAAGTCCAGTACTCAAAATCTGAAACAGAAAATAAGCTATCAAGTAGATTCTTTGATATTTTATTGTACCTAAACATTCCAATTGTATTTGGACTATTAGTGTTTGGTCTTTTTAACTTAACACAATTACAGTTAGATACTTCTGAAATTATTGGGATGGTTTTATCCCTTGGAATTTTACTGGCAACTAACGGCATTAATGTAGGGCATGAGTTAGGACACAGAAAATCAATAATGGAACGAACTTTCTCAAAATTATTATATCTCCCATGCTTGTACATGCATTTTTATATCGAGCATAACTTTGGGCATCATAACAATGTAGCGACCCCTAAAGACCCTGCTACTGCAAAATTCAATCAAACAGTTTATGGTTTTTGGATAACTTCCGTGATTGGTCAATATATCAACGCATGGAAAATTCAATTACAATTATTGAATATAAATAACAAGAGTTTTTTTTCTTACAAAAATGACATGTTGTATTATACTATTTTTGAAATCACTTACTTGATCTCAATTTATTTATTCTTTGGATTTTACGGTTTAATATTTTCAATAATTATAGGAGTCTTATCATTTCTCTTTTTAGAAACTATTAATTATATAGAGCATTATGGCTTAGTAAGAAAGAAATTACCTTCGGGTAGGTACGAAAGAGTTCAGACGCACCACTCTTGGAACTCAAATCAATTTATTGGCAGGATTGTGTTATATGAATTGACACGACATAGTGATCACCATTATAAGGCATCAAAAAAATATCAAATTTTAGAAACTAAAAGTGAAAGTCCACAGCTCCCATACGGATATCCAACATCTATAATATTAGCACTTTTGCCGTGGTTATGGTTTTCAATTGTTAATCCACTTCTTGATAAGGAAAATAAAGATGACAAAACCTTAAAGACTCATAAAAATATCAGCTTAAGTAGATAATCTATGCACAACTTAAATATTTCAAATTTTGACAAAATATCATTAGATGAAATGAATGGAGTTTCTTTAATGAAAAGAGTAGACACAAAATTTATTCTGACAGAATCTCAACTATCAGAAATTTTATCTCAAATTCAAGAAGATTATAAAATCCTTGAGATAGACGGAGAAAGACTAATGGAATATTCTACTCTCTATTTTGATACTCAAAACAAAATTTGCTATAAAGATCATCATAATGGAAAAGCGAAAAGGTTTAAAATTAGAATGAGGAAGTACTTAGTATCCGATATATGCTTTTTAGAAATTAAGAAGAAAAATAATTTAGGAATAACTAATAAAACCCGTACAAGAATTAAAGATTTTGAGACTATATTGTCTTCTCAGTCTAAAGAATTTATATCTGACAGTCAAATTAATAACTTATTGTTAGAGCCAGTTTTATATAATAATTTTAATAGAATGACTTTAGTAAACAAGTATTTTTCCGAAAGAGTAACAATCGACACCAATCTATCTTTTAGATTAGAAGGAAAAGAAAAAAAGCTAGACAAGCTCATCGTTATTGAAGTTAAACAAGAGGGAAAAAGATTAAACACTTTAATAAACTCCGCCCTAAAGTCTTTAAGAATTTCACCTACTAACTTTAGTAAATATTGTATTGGAATAACAAACACATTTGACAAAATTAAATCCAACAGATTTAAAGAAATTAACTTAAAAATAAACAAATTAAATAATTAAAAAATGGAATTTTTAGACATACCACTATTTGATGATGATTTTTATAAAATGATATTAAGATTCTTTATCAACCTGTTTTTTTTGACAGGAGTAATAAAATATTCATATTATAAAAACAACTTAAATAAAGATTATTTATTCACATTTTACTCTATAGGAATCGTAGTTTTCTTCCTTTGCTTTACCTTAAAAAAATATGAACTAGATCTAGGAATGGCTCTTGGGCTATTTGCAATATTTGGCATACTTAGATACCGAACGGTTCCGTTAAATGTCAAGGAGATGACCTATTTGTTTGTTGTCATTGGAATTTCCGTCATGAATGCACTTTCTAATAAAAAAATGAGTTATATAGAAATTGTTACTGCAAATTCAGTGATCGTATTTGCTTTATTATGGCTAGAGTCTTATTGGGGAAACAATTCTATTTTATCTAAAAAAATAGTTTATGAAACTATCGAAAACATTCATCCTGAAAATCATGAAGCACTTAAAAAAGACTTAGAAGAAAGGCTAGGAATTAAAATTATAGATTTTGAAATTGGGAATGTTAATTTTTTAAGAGATACTGCCGAGATTACAATTAAATATGAAGCCTAAATTTTTTATATGAGATATTCAGAAAAGTTAATATGTGTTTTTATGATTATTATTACCCAGTCTTTAACGGCCCAAAGTGATGACCAAATTGAAGGTTGGGGTATTGCTGAGGTGTCTATTAAGGCTACAAAAAAGATTTCAATCAATGTCGCAGAACATGTAAGATATAAAAATGATTTTTCAGTTTTAGATAAATATTTTACTCAAGTAGGGTTTAATTATGAGCTATTTAAAAATTTTAAGATTGGAACCAAAGCTCGTTTTATAACTGAAAATGACAGTGAAGGAAACGTACAAGGACTGGAATCTCATTTTCGATACCAGGCTGAAATCAATTATAAGCATGATGTTGGAAAACTTGATCTTACTTATAGGTTAAGCTATCAAAACAAAAATGAACTAGGAGTTTCTGATATCCCTAACGAATACACAAGGTTTAGGGCAGGAATAAATTATAAAATAAAACCAATTAAATCACTACTTAAACTAGAAGGAGAATTATTTAATCAAATTAAGAAAGGTAATTCAGATAATGGGATAAATCTTTATAGGTTAACTATGAAATTAAGCCATAAAATTAAAGGCAATAATGAAATAGGCTTGTTTTACCGAATTCAAAAAGATATTGATAGAGAAGATCCTGTGAACAGAAAAATAATTGGATTTAAGTTTACTCATAAATTTGATTTAACCAATTAACCATAATTAAATATGAAACATTTTTTTATACTATTATTTATTATTTCTTTCAAAATTTCAAGTTTCTCCCAAAATACTAAAGCTGTTTTTACAGATTTAGACGTGTTTGATTTACAATATGTAAAAAACCCTCAAATCAGCCCAGATGGTTCTCAAATTGTTTACAGAAGAATGACTTTTGACATTTTAAAAGACAGAGCTGTTGGTAATTTGTGGATGATTAATTCAAGCGGCATTAATAATCAAAAATTAACTTCTAGAGAATCTTCTGAATATGGCGCAATTTGGTCTCCTAATGGAGATAGGCTAGCATTTATTAGTTTAACTGATGAAGGGCCAGAGATTTATATGTATTGGAAAAACACATCTAAATTTGCTAAAATATCTCAACTGGAAGGCAGCCCATCAAATTTAGTATGGTCTTCAAATGGGAAGGATTTAGCTTTTACAATGAAAGTGAAAACTGCCCCACCAGTATTAGTTAAAATGCCAAAAAAACCTAAAGGAGCTAAATGGGCAAAAACGGCTAGAATTACCGATAGACTTTATCATGAATCTGATGGCCAGGGGTATATTGATACGGGCTTTACACATGTTTTTTTAATCTCGTCTGAAGGTTCAGGAATTGCACAGTTAACATCTGGAGAATTTAACCATAGAGGTCCTTTGTCATGGTCAAATGATAATTCAAAAGTATACTTCACTTCTAATAGATCTGACTCCTGGGAGTATGACTTTAGAAATAGCGAGTTATACTCAGTTAATGTAGAGAATTATAGGATTATGGCACTAACTGATAGAAAAGGTCCAGATTTCAACCCTAAAGAATCTCCAAACGGAAAATACGTAGCCTATTTAGGATATAATGATAAGATTCAAGCCTATCAAAACACTCAGCTTTCAATAATGGATGCTGATGGAAAAAATAAAAGAGTATTGAGTTTAAATGTAAACTCAAGTATTAACTCTTACCAATGGGATTCAAATAATAAAGGAATTTATTACAGTTATGATAAATTTGGAGACACTAAAATTGCATACCTGAACTTAGACGGGTCTTCTAGAGACTTAGCAGAAAACTTAGGGGGAAATAGTATTGGAAGGCCTTACGGAGGAGGCTCTTTTTCAGTTTCAAATAATGGTGTGATTGCATATACAAACACAAGCTATAAACATCCTTCTGAGCTTACTATTGTTAAGGATAATAAATCTAAGCAAATCACTAATCTAAATTCACAATTATTAGAAAATCGAACTTTAGGAAAAGTTGAAGAAATTTGGTATAAATCAAGTTTTGATAATCGTGATATTCAGGGGTGGGTGGTATATCCACCTAATTATGATTCATCAAAAAACTATCCATTTTTAGTAGAAAATCACGGTGGCCCTATCTCAAACTACGGAAGTAGATTTTCTGCTGAAATGCAATTATTTGCAGCTGCAGGTTATGTCGTTTTTTACCCTAACCCTAGAGGAAGCACTAGCTATGGAGAAGAGTTTGCTAACCTATTGCATCATAATTATCCGGCTGAGGATTATATAGATGTTATGGATGGTGTTGATTTTTGCATTAACAAAGGAATTGCTAAAGAGGAAAAACTGTATGTTACTGGAGGGAGTGCTGGAGGTTTAATGACCGCATGGATTGTAGGAAAGAACAATAGATTCGAGGCTGCAGTTGTAGTAAAGCCTGTTATGAATTGGATCAGCAAAACACTTACAGCTGATAATTATTTTCAATATTCTGATACTAGACTTGCCGGACAACCATGGGATAACTTTCAAGAATATTGGGATTTTTCACCAATCTCACTAGTTGGGAATATTCAAACACCTACAATGGTCATGGTAGGGATGGAAGATCTAAGAACTCCGCCTAGTGAAGCAAAACAATTATATCATGCATTAAAACTAAGGAAAATCCCAACCGTACTAGTGGAAATACCAGAAGCTAGTCACGGGATAGCAAATAGGCCTAGTAATTTAATAACAAAAGTTGCTCATGTATTAGCTTGGCTTAAAAAATATTAATAATCATCACTCTAAATCAAAGGGTAATTTGTCTAATAGTTTCTTTCCAAAGATAAACCAGGTAATTACAAATGCCCACCAAATTTGGAAATAGAGATCATTTTTTGGAGTGTTTTCTAAATCCAGATATGGCAGTATAATGGACTCAACGAGCACATTAATTAAAAACAAATCTAGAAAGCCAATTAACCAAAGTGTTTGCTTTTTCAAAAGAAAATTATTTACATAAATTTAACAAATTTAGAGTTATAAATTTTATCGTAATTCATTATATTTATCATCCTTAAATAAAAACTAAATTAGATGGAAAACTTTTCGAACTCAAATGGTGAAGGATCAGAAAAATGTCCTTTTGCACCTGCTTCAAAAAAACATACTTCAGCCGGAGCCTATTCAAACTCAGATTGGTGGCCAAACCAGTTAAATTTAAAAATATTACACCAAAACTCACCCGTAACTAGACCTACAAAAAAAGACTTCAAATATTCTACAGAGTTTAAAAGTCTTGACCTAGATGCGATAAAGAAAGATCTTTATGATTTAATGACTGACTCACAAGATTGGTGGCCTGCAGATTATGGTCATTATGGCCCATTTTTCATTAGAATGGCATGGCATAGTGCAGGTACATATAGAATTGGAGATGGTCGAGGAGGTGCTTCTGCAGGGACTCTTCGATTTGCTCCCTTAAATAGCTGGCCAGATAATGGTAACTTAGATAAGGCTCGTCGTTTACTTTGGCCTATTAAGCAAAAATATGGCGATAAGATTTCTTGGGCAGATTTAATGATCCTAACAGGAAATTGTGCACTAGAATCAATGGGTTTTAAAACATTTGGATTTGGTGGAGGACGTGAAGATGTTTGGGAACCAGAAGGAGATATTTACTGGGGACCAGAATCTGATTGGCTTGAAGACGAACGTTACAAAGGAGATCGAGAATTAGATAACCCTCTAGGTGCTGTTCAAATGGGACTTATTTATGTAAACCCTGAAGGACCTAACGGCAAACCTGACCCACTTGCTTCTGCAAGAGATATTAGAGAAACTTTCGCTCGAATGGCAATGAATGATGAAGAGAGTGTTGCTTTAATAGCTGGAGGTCATACTTTCGGTAAAACTCATGGAGCTGGAGACACTTCTCATGTAGGCCCTGAGCCAGAAGCATCGAGCATAGAACAAATGGGTTTAGGCTGGAAAAATACATTTAAAAGTGGTAAAGGAGTTGATACTATAACAAGCGGGTTAGAAGGAGCTTGGACGCCAACTCCAATTACATGGGATAACACTTATTTTGACACACTATTTGGTTATGAATGGGAATTGACTAAAAGTCCAGCTGGAGCACAGCAATGGGCTCCTAAAAATGGTGAAGGAGCTGGTACAGTTCCAGATGCTCATGATAAGTCAAGAAGTCATGCTCCTATGATGGCAACTACTGATATAGCCTTAATAATGGATCCTGAATACCTTAAAATATCAAAACGTTTTCATGAAAATATTGAAGAATTTGAAGATGCTTTTGCTAGAGCTTGGTATAAGCTAACGCACCGAGACATGGGACCTATTTCTAGATATTTAGGAAAAGAAGTTCCAAAGGAGGTGTTGCTTTGGCAAGATCCTATTCCTGAAATTGAATACGACTTAATTAACTCGGAAGATGTACAATCTTTAAAAGCATTAATAACAAATACAGAACTTACAAACTCGCAATTAGTTTCTATAGCATGGGCATCAGCATCTACCTATAGGGGAACAGACAAAAGAGGAGGGTCAAATGGAGCTAGAATACAACTTTTACCACAAAGTAAATGGGACGTAAATGAGCCGCAAAAATTAAGTGAAGTTTTAGACGAATTAAGAAGCGTTCAGTTAGAGTTTAATCAAGCGCAATCTGGGTCTAAAAAAGTTTCAATGGCAGATTTAATTGTCTTAGCAGGAAATGTTGGAGTTGAAAATTCTGCAAAAACTGCAGGCCATAGTGTTTCAATTCCTTTTAGCGCAGGAAGAAATGATGCGACTCAAGATAATACTGATGTTGATTCCTTCTCTGTTTTAGAGCCTAAGGCAGATGGCTTTAGAAACTATTCAAAACCAAATCAGGATAGACACGCAGAAGAGTTACTTCTTGACAAAGCACACCTTTTGACTTTAACCGCTCCAGAAATGACAGTTTTATTAGCAGGTATGAGAGTCCTAGGGACTAATTATAACGGTACAAAACACGGACTGCTAACCAATAACCCAGGGTCATTAACAAATGATTTTTTCATTAATTTATTAGACATGAATATTGTTTGGGAGCCTCAGTCAAGTTCAAATAATATATTTAACGGAACTGATCGAAATTCAGGAAATATTGTATGGACAGCAACTAGGGCAGATTTAATATTCGGATCAAACTCTCAATTACGTGCACTTGCTGAGTCGTATGCATGCAACGATTCAAACGAAAAGTTTGTGTTTGACTTTGTTGAAGTTTGGACTAAGGTTATGAATTTGGATAGATTTTAGTTTAAAAATTAGTTTTTAAATAATATATTTTCTGCTATATCGATTTCGTTTATATTTAGATAATCCTCATTGTTTTGTCTTTTTAGATATTGATATAGCGGAAAAAAATAGTGTTTAACTAAGAATAACTCAATTTTAGATAGTTTTATTTTTTACCTTTATAAATAACTTAGCTTTAAAATAATCTAAAACATTATGATGAAAAATATCTTTTTAAGCTTTCTCGTTCTTTTTACTTTAAATTCTTATGCTCAACTAGCTCTTCCAATTGATTTCGAAGAGGGGCAAGTAACCATAGAAAATTTTGTCGACTTTAATGGTGGAGCTGCTAGTGTAGTAGCTAATCCTTATACAAATGATTTAAATCCCAGTGACTTGGTTGGAAAAATTGTTAGACATTCAACTGTTCAAAGTGGAGAAAATGAAGGAGCTGCTGCAGATATTTGGGCAGGAAGCTACCTAGTAGTAGACTTTCTAGACTTCACTACTAATACTACGATTAATATGAGAGTTTATTCTGTATCTCCAGGGCTACATGTCAAGCTTAAGTTAGAGGATGATAATGACCCTGTAACTGCTGCAGTCGAAAGAGACGCGTATACAACTACATCTAATCAATGGGAAACTTTGACATGGAGTTTTGCTGGAGAACCAACAAACACATTTCAAAGACTTGTTCTTATGTTTGATTTTGGAACTATAGGTAACGGAACAGACAGCTCAACATTTTATTTTGATGATATATTTCAAACCGATCCAACTGGTGGTTTAAGTCAAATTGATTTACCTATTACCTATGAAGATTCATCTGTATATTATTCATTAATCCCTTTTGGTGACGACGAGGGTTCATCTGAAATTATATTTAATTCAGATACTGACAATAATCTTGCTTATGTTGCAAAAAGTAGCTCTGCTGCTACTTGGGCTGGTGTAACTGTTAGTAATGAGAGTGGTTTTGTTTCAAATATTCCTGTTTCACCCTCTAATTCTAAAATGTATGTGCATACCTATGTGACTGGAGGATCAAGTTCAAGTACTGAAATACCAGTAAGACTAAAAATTGAAAATAAAAATGATCCAACACAATCTGTAGAAACAGAGGCATACACAACAGTAGTCGATGCTTGGGAAATCTTAGAATTTGATTTTAATAATCAGGCTACAGGAACAGCAGCCCTAAATGAAAACTATCCATTTAGTATGGCATCATTGTTCTTTAATTTTGGCTCTGCAGGAGATGACCAAACTGTTTATTATTTTGATAACATTTCTTTTGGATCACCAATTTCTTTAGGTATAGATAGTGTTTCTAATGAGAATTTTAAACTTTATCCTAATCCAGTACAAAACTACTTAAACATCAAACCTTCTAATACTGTAATTAACAATATTGATATATACAATATATTAGGAAATAAAATATTTAATACAACATCAGCAAATCAAATTGATATGAGCTCTTATAGTGCTGGAATCTATTTTGTAAAAGTAAATGACTTTACTTTTAAGATAATTAAAAAATAATTTAGTTTTCAGAGCCATAAAAGGTTAGCCCTTAAAATATTAAATTTTGAATATTAAAAAACACTATTCTACAATTCAAATTATAATATAAAAGGCAAAATAGCTTTCCTTTTTTTTGGATAATCTTCAAACTTTTCTTTGTACCAACTATGATGGTTAAGCGACCTGGGAGTTAAATTGCAAAATGTCCATAATGCAAATGTTAGTGATGGTAAACTCCATGCAATTATCATAAAGCCAGCCCATTCTAAAACCTCACCAAAATGATTTGGACAAGAAATGTATTTAAACAATCCGCCAAATGGAATTTGATAATTTTCATTATTTGATCTTAAAGAGATTAAATGCTTGTCTGAAGTTTTGTTAAGATACATTCCAATCAAAAAAATGAGTAAGCCAATAATCACATTGATTGAATAAATACTTGAATCACCTGCATTTAAATACCCTAAAAAGTATCCATTTAAAAACCCATTAATGGAATTAAAAAAAATAGCACTCCCTACTATTATTATGGGCATTTTTTTATTCTTAGTTTTTAGTTTAAAAGGGAAAATTAAGGTTCTATTAAAATAATGTAACACCCATAGAAAAACCAAGAAATAAGTTAATGCAGTTTTTTCTGTTGGACCAATCAAAGTAATTAAAGGCATAATAATTAACGCAGGAAATTCCATAATAAACCACCCCCATTTATTAGAAATCATGGGCCCCCAATTTTTATTTGTATGTCTTCCGTAAGGAGTTTTGATTTTAAAAATCACCAGAGCTAAAAAAACAGTAATGGCTAATCCTATCCAAATATAATTAATCAATTCAAAATCGTCAATTTCAATCAAACCTCTTGTTTATAAATTAAATATAATAAATGTATATTTAAAAAAAAATTGCTATGAATTTAGATTCTTCTGCTAAAGAGCTTATTGAATATTTAGAGAACAGGATTAATAATAATTTAGTCAAAAACTCTGTACATAAAGTAAAATTCATGACTGCTAGAGATATGATAGTAGAAATCACAAAGCCAAAATAAAGCCAACAAATTTTCCATGAAATATTTTATTTTTTCAGTTTTATTGTTTCTTTCAAATTATCATTTATTTGCTCAAAATGGAAATTCTTGTGAAAATCCAATACAAATTACTTCTGGGGATTATTATGTACAGAATATAAATGGAGCTTCATATAGCCTTAACTGTACAGAGCTTAATGAGAATAATGCTAACCTTGAATGGTATTCTTATAGTAGTGATCAAAACATTTATGTTACGGTTAGTTCTGATTTAGAGTCTAATCAAAATGATGACACGAGACTTCATGTGTATGAGGGTGATTGCGATAATTTAATTTGTGTTGTTGGTGATGATGATGGAGGTGTTTTAAACAACGGCTTTTTATCTACAGTAACTTTTCAGGCTATTGCAGGAACTACTTATTACATAGCATGGGACAGCTACTGGTCTAATTCTAGTTTTGATTTTCAACTCATTGAATCTGATGAACCCCCTGTATCAACATATACCAGCTTTACGCATCAGGATATAAGTAGAGATTATATTTATTACGAGCCAGAAGGATTAGAAGAAGATTCTCCATTAGTTTTTGTTATGCACGGCTACAGTGGTGATGCAGAAGATATTAGAAATTATTCAAACATGAATGATATTGCAGATGAGTATCGTTTTGCTGTTTGCTACCCTAGAGGAACAGTGGATGATTCAGGAAACAGGTTTTGGAATGTAGGATATGATTTTCACCCTAATGAAACCGTGGATGATGTTGACTTTTTGAAAGAGTTAGCAGCCTATTTACAGAGCACAAATAATTTAAGTGTAGACAAAACATTTGCAACAGGCATGTCTAATGGAGGGGAAATGTGTTACTTGTTAGCCTGTGAAGCATCAGAGACTTTTAGCGCAGTCGTTTCTGTTGCAGGAATGATGTTACAAAATATAGTGAACGCTTGTAACCCCACTAATTTAATATCACTCTTTGAAATCCACGGAGTTAATGATAATGTTAATTATTATAACGGAGACCCAACATCCTCAGGTGGCTGGGGAGTATATCCAAGTATTCCTGTGACAATAGATTATTGGGCCGGGCTGAATAATTGTACTGAATTTTCTACTGCAGATTTGCCTAACACTAATACTAGTGATGGTAGTTATGTTGTTAGTGAGAAAAACTTTGGAGCAGAAAACAACAATGAAGTGTGGCTGTATAAGGTTTACGGAGGGGGTCATGATTGGCCTGGGTCGCAAGGAGCTAATATGGACATTGATGCATCTTTAGAGGCTTGGTTATTCTTTGATCACGTAATAAACAATAATTTGGGAGTTAATTATAATGAGGACATTAATAACTTTATATATCCTAATCCCGCAAAAAATTCCTTCAGTATATCTTCTTCAAATGAAATTATATCTTACGTTATTTATAATATCTCTGGGGATAAAGTTTTAGAAGGAGACAATAAAATTAATATTGATATAACTAGTCTTAGCAGTGGGGTTTACTTTGTGAATATTACAAAAAACGATTCAAAATCCGTTAAAAAACTTATAGTAAAGTAAATTACTTTAGTTTTTTAAACCTGCAAAAATTAAAATTTTGTATTGTATCAAACGGAGTAGTATGATTGGTATTTAAATGCTCTACTAGTTCAAAACTTTCTGCAAAAAGCAGTTTTAAATGCTCTACTGAATATCTGCTTATCTCTAATCCGCTGCATTTAAGTGGACCATTTTCTGAAAAGGTCCCAATAATTAACGTACCACCTTTTCTTATGTGATTCTCTGAAATTTCTATATAATTTCTTACTTCTTTTTCAGTTGTTAAGAAATGAAAAACGGCCCTGTCATGCCAAAGATCAAATCTTTTATCGGTATTAAAATCAAGCACATTACTATTAAATAAATTACCTCTATTTGTATATTTACTTGTTCTTTTTTGAACTTCATTTAGTGCATTATTGGAGATATCTAATATACTTACGTTAGAGAACTGATTTTTCAAGAGGTTGTCAATTAAATAACTTTTTCCACATCCGATGTCAATTATTTCTGCATCTTTTTTAATACTAGAACCTTCAATCAAAGAAAGAGATGTAGAAGGTTTTTTTTGAAACCAGCTAACTCCATTTAGTTCTTTCGTTTCATAAATTTTTTCCCAATGCTTTTTACTCTCCACCATAAGATTACTATTAAATTTTTATAAAAGTACATAAGATTATTATTACTTTTACCGACGATTAATAATATCTTTCTTTAGCCCCGTAGTTTAATGGATAGAATAGAAGTTTCCTAAACTTTAGATAAAGGTTCGATTCCTTTCGGGGCTACAATTTCTAAGTAAAGATAGTTTTAGATAAACTATTATTTAATTTATAACACCAATTCAGCTGTACTTTGGAATAATTTACCCAACTATTTTTATGTAGTAACAATTAATGAGGATCCTTCAATTAATGAAGTATAACAGCTTAGTGCTCCAGCTCCAGCTGAACAATCACTAGTAGAATAAGAGTTCCCGTGGTCATTACATCTAAAGCTATTTCCATTTAATTCCCATAGGTTTCTTGTTCCTTGGTGTGGGCAAGAATTACTGTAAGCTTGAATAGTATCATTTGCTGTTCTTAAAAAAAGCATTTGTAAACCCAAAGAATACCCATTCATCCAGCCGCCAATATTCTCTAAAGAGCTAAAATTTGGGTTGTTTAGATCTATAGTATAAACATTTTCTAGCTTAAAAAACCCAAGTTCATTATCTACTGTAGGAATGTTTATTTCGGCCTCATCTGTAGAGCAAGCTTCTAAAAAAGACAGTCCAAAAAATGCAAATGCTACTGTTGGGCAAACTTCTTTTAAAAATTTTCTTCTTGATTTCATTCTATAGTTTTTTAAAATACTCTTAAAATATTAAATCCAAAAAATATATCTCCTTTTAGCCAATCTCCCTCTGCAGAAGTTAGTACTCCGGCCTCATCAGAGGCTTGGGTATTTGAAAATAGTAACTGAAAAACATGTCCACCAGTTTCCATATCAATACCTAAACTTAAAACGTTTTTTTCAGTAGAATTACTTAGTCTATTTAAGTGATGAGAATAATCAATATTGAAGGAGCTTCTTTTCGATATTTTTATTCTACCACCAGAATTTAAAATATAATTATAATCTGTTTTTGATTGAGTTGTCAAAAAATTATGTTTTACTAGTGAAGGGGCAACCTGTAAAGAAAACCTCTCACTAAAACGTCTAGAAATCAGTAACTGGGAAATATAAACGTACCTTTCTTTGAAATCTAGATTTGGATAGAGTACCTCATCCAGTGAGGTATCTAGATTAATACTGTTGTATCCAACTATGGAGACAGGGAATTTCTCAGTTTGTCTTTTTATTCCGTATTTAACGTGTAGGTTATAAGTTTTTTTGAAAGATTCCCTACTAAAGCCTACCTGAATATTATTAAAAAGACCATATAATATTTCTATTTTGGTGTTTGCATAATCCAGTCCAAATAAAGAATTAAGTCCTCCTTTTATCGACCCAAACCTGTGAGCTACATAAAGATATAAATCTTCTTTTTCTGCTAACTTTGTAGATTGATTATTAACAATTTTCATTGCTTTGAAAGCTGGTAACTCAAAAGTATTCTTATAACTTGTTTCTTTGCTTATTTCGTCCAATAAATCATTTTGACAAAAAATAAAAGAGCTAAAAAAGAAAACAACAATAAAATAATTTAATTTATTCATCTTTTAATATTATGCAATTGATTAATTTATACTCTTCAAATAGATCATCATAACCCAGATAGCCCCCTTTTATAACAATAATATCTCCAACATTTATATTCTCAAAATTCAAGTTTTCGTTTTCGTTATATTGAATACTTACAACTCTCTCTAGCTGAACACCACCCAATCTTACAGAGGTAACTCTAGCTTTTAAAACCACTACTGATCTTTCGTTTAAACTGGCTTTAATAAAGCCAGAAATATTACCCTTAAAGGAAATACTTTTTTCAGACATAGGCTCTTCATTTTGATAAACATAACTAGTTAAAGCAAATCCACCCACTAATAAGAGACAGACTATTATAAGTGCTAGTTTATATTTTTTCAATAAGCTCATATTCTACTTTAATATTAATTTTTTTAGATATTTTATTTCTTACAACTTTAGGAATTTTAATATTATAGTCCTCTGTTAGGATAATAAAATTTGTCTTTAATGAAATCCCTTGCTCAGTCTTTTGCATTCGGCCGCTTATAGTGACGCTCTTCTCTATACCTCTTATCGCCAGTACACCAACAATATCATAATTGTTTTCAGTATTGGTTAATTCTTCATATTTGAAGTCTTGAATATTTCCAACAAAAGTTGCTTTTGGATATTTGCTAGATTCCATGTAATTTTCATTAAAATGCTCTTCCATTAACGCAATTTCAAACTTAAAAGCACTAACAAAAAGTAGTATCGCAATATTCCCATTAGAAGAGTCAACAATAGCAGTAGAAACTTTATTAATAGCTTTAATCTGTTCAAAGGTTTCTTCGCTTCCTATAAAAGAAGTTTGCCCAGATCGTGTAGCATATTTTTGAGCACTAATTAAAGAAACATAAAAAAGGAAAAAAAGTATAAACCTAGCTTTCATTAAAGTAAAGATATAAAACATTTCAGACTACTTCTATAAAAGTGTTGAATTGCTTTATCTAACAATTAATTTAGATACTTCGCTTTGCCCATTAATAGTTACTTGAATAAAGTAAACTCCTGGACTTACATTGTCAATATTTAAAATTTCTGAATCGATAGAAGTATTTAAAACTACTCTACTATTAATATCATATAATTTAATATTTTTTAATCCAATTGTTGCTGTCTTTATTGTAATAAAATTACTAGTTACAGGGTTAGGGAATATCCTAACATTTAAGTTGTTGTTCTCAGAAATAGACATCGTTGAAGAACTAACGGTAACTGTACCATACATATCATCATGAGGAGTACAAGTATAGTCCGTTACACCAACCTCATTAAAAGTGTGTGAGAATTCCCAACCAGCTGTGTGGTAACCACTATCGAAAGTCTCAACTCCAGATGTAACTATTAGGTTGTGAGTTCCTCCCCCTGTCCATGTCCAATTAACGGTATCTCCAACTTCAATTTCAATTTGTTGATCTGGAGTTCCATAACTCCAATCAAAATTGTAAGTTGTTTGAGCAGTTAAAAAATTAAGTGTAAAAAATAATAAAAAAGTAATTTTTCTCATGATATTTGTTTTATCTACTATATTACCAAACATCATGCCGCATTAAAATTAATAGACAAAATAGTAGTTTATTATTTATAAACTTAATAAATACCCGAATTCAAGTTATGGAAAACACATTTCGAACTATTAGTGCTAGTTCACAATATTTATTAAAAGAAAAACAAAGTAAGTTTTTCGGTTATGCATTTCCCGTATCAGAAATAGAGGAGGTTAAAATTAGTATTGAACAACTTAAAAAAACGCACCATACAGCAAGGCATTTTTGTTATGCATATCAAATTGGTATTTCAAGTATAGTATATCGAGTTAATGACGATGGTGAGCCTCGTAATAGTGCGGGCATCCCAATATATGGCCAAATACATTCTTTTAACCTTACAAACATTCTGATTGTTGTAGTTCGTTATTTTGGAGGCACTAAACTTGGTGTTGGGGGATTGGTTTCTGCGTACAAAGAATGTGCTAAATTAACTATTGAAGCAAACAAAATTATTACAAAAGACATCATTGTCCCAATCCAAATAAAATTTGATTATTCGCTTATGAATACTGTGATGCGCATCGTAAAAGAATATAATCTTGAGATCTCAAAACAAGATATGAGCGTAAAATGTATTTTTGATATACTCACCACAAAAGAAAATAACGTAATCGTAACAAGCCAATTTGATCGATACCCAGGGATTGTTTTATCTAACGATCGCTAGCTATAAACAATTCAATTATTTTGATATTTTTAACTTTAAATTTACACACTTTTTATTCATTACTTAATTTTTATACACATTAAATTAAACAGTTATTTCTAATAGTTAAAACAATTTTATAATTTGTATTATTAGTATTTGTGATATTTAAGTAATTTAATATCTTAACATTTTAAAAAAATATAAATGAAAAAATCAATTTTATTATTATTCGTTTTTGTGCTTAGTTTTTCTGCTAACAGTCAAGAAGGGTGGGTGACTTATTACAAAGTTAACAAAGGCGAAATGCAGTCTGCAAAAGATGCAATAGCAAAGAAAACTAAAAAATATAACAGCTCGGCTGATGGTGAGTTAATATATACATTTCAAGTTGAGGCAGGAGAAAGAGCACAGCAATTAGTTAGATTTGGAGTTGGTCCTACTATGGCATCATTAGATACAGGTGCTGAAGGATATCAATATTGGATGGATAATGTTTCTCCATTAATTAACAATGTTGGTGGCACTGAATATGTAAGTAGGAGTGATGGTGCAAGTTTTGATAATGTAGTTGCGGGCACAAACAAAGTTGCTAAAGTTTTACATTATAATGTGAAAAGAGGTAAAGGAGCTCATTTTTGGAAGTTTAGAAATAACGTAGCTAAAGCTGCGGCAGAATCTAATCAAAGTATGGCATTAAATGTTTGGTCAACTTCAATTGGAGGTAATTCAGGTCATGTAATGGTTTTTTACTCTCATGTTGATTACTCTGGTTTCGACGAAGAACAAGTTTCTTGGCCTAAAGTGATTGAAGCTTACAATGAGTTATTTGGCTCTAATTCATTTGAAACAGATCAAGCACTTTTTAATGAAAGTCTTGAAATGTGGGGTAATTACTCTGAAATTTGGAGATGGCTACCAGAACTTAGCTCACCAGTAACTGAATAATATTAACCTCTCATGCAATGACAACTTCATTGTGTGAGAGATTTATTACCCCCAATCCCCTATGAATAAAAATTATGAAACTGTCTTAAATGACATTAAAGAAAACTTTAAAGATAGTAAGTACTCTACGTCTCAACTATTAGACAATACAGGTCTCGACAAAAATGATGCTCGTGATGCTATTAAAAATAAAACTCAAAGATCTTTATCAAATTACATTAGATTTTACAGACTCAATCATTCCCAAAATCTATTAAAAAAAGGCAAAAAGAACATTTCAGAAGTTGCTTATGATTCTGGATTTTCATCCCTGTCATATTTTTCAAAATCCTTTAAGGATGAATTTGGATATAGTCCTAATGCTTCATTAAATAATGTAAAGCTCATTAGACAATTTAGATCTACTATGATCTCAATTATTCAAAATAAGACAAGTTTATCTTATTTGTTTTCTGGAATATTATTAATTTTTATTATCATTCTTATTATTCCTCGAATTAGTTTAGTTGATAATTCGGAAAAGATAAATACTAAGTTGATGCTGAACGATTACTCGAGAATAAATAAAATACCATACAATGATTTGCTTACTAACGACACTATTGTTATTGGTAGTAAAATAAGATCCTATGATATTTATTGGCGTACTACTGATATATATGAATGGGTTGGTTTAAATAAAATTAATGATTCCTCCGTCTTATTTTCATCAAAAATGAAATCTAACTATTTTCAAGTTAAACTTGAAAAAGAAGGAAAAGAATCGTTCCAGTATTTTACATCAGCTAATAATTTAATAAATGTCAATATTTCACTAGACGATAAAACGGATCAAGATGGGGTGTATTTTCCTGCAATGGAATTATACCTTCCTAACACTAACTATTCTGAATCTCATGAAAACTTACACATTAAGCCATTTTATATGGATCGATATGAGGTTTCTAATAAAGAATATAAAGAATTTATTGATGCCAACGGTTATTATAGGGATGAGTACTGGCCATCAGAAATAATGCATGAAGGAATAAAAATATCTTTTAATGAAGTAAAAACTAGCTTCGTTGATAAATCAAATTTTCCATCTCCAAAAGATTGGCAACAAGGAACTTATGAAAATGGAAAAGATCATTTTCCTGTTGCTGGAATATCCTGGTATGAAGCTTATGCTTATGCAAAATTTAGAGAGAAATCACTGCCAAGTGTAGCTGAATGGTATTATGCATTTGATAGGAATAGACCCAATAAAGCCTTAGAAAATGCGAATATAAATTCATATAATTTTACTAAATCAAGAGTTGAGACCACCTCTATGAATCATAACGGCATCTATGACATGGTGGGCAATGTTAGAGAATGGGTTTATAATAATATTACAGATAAAAATAAGAAAGGTATTTTAGGAGGATCATTTGCGGATGACCCATACCTAGCTTTAGATTTTTACTCTCAAAATGCATGGGACAGAAACATCTATAATGGGATTAGGTTAGTTAAAAAAATTGAAGAAGATACTTCTGGTGAAATTTTTTATGTAAGAGAGAAGCAAAGAAATTTTTATGAAAACTTCCAAACTACTGATAAAGAGTGGGGTATAATTAAAAGTATGTATTTATATGATAATGATGATATTCAAATTAAAAATATTGGTATAACAGAAGTTAAAGACAGGGATTATTTCTGTGAAAATTCTGAGATTATTTACGGAACCACTATACTGCCGATACATCATTTAAAAGCAAACTCTGATATAAAATCTAAAAAAGCAGTAATATATTTTCCAGGATCTCATGCTCTTTTTAGGGATAACTTGAGTTACCCTTCTTTTTTCGACGACTTATTACAATCAGGTATTGATATAATTTATCCAGAATACTTAAGTACTTATTCAAGAAGAGATGATGTCAAAACCGATCTTGGCAATACTTCCATGAAATATAGAGACAATCTGATCAATTGGGTTAAAGAAGTTAGGTATGCAGTAGATTATGCTATGCAAAATGGCTATGAACCTCACTACTTAGGGGTAAGTTGGGGAGGTCAGCTTGGAGTTAATATTTTAGCAATTGAGGATAGGTTCAAAACAGGCATTTTATTTGTGGGCGGAATCTCATTAGATGATGTAAGAGAAGAAATCCAACCAGAAAAATATGCAGCAAGAATAAAAACTCCTACTTTGTTATTAAATGGGAGGTATGATTTTTATTTTCCATATAAATCATCTCAATTGCCGTTATATAATCTTATGGATTTAGACAATACGAATAAAAGACATGTAGTAGTTGAATACGCTCATTATGTGCCATATCACATAGTAGCTGAAGAATCCATTAACTGGATTAATAGATAATTATAATAAAAGGATCAGCTTTTTTTTGATCTATAATTATCTCAAATATTTATCAGAACCAATCAGTTTGATTTTTCTAGTAATTATTTTATATATTTAAATATGAAATTATTCCTAATAATATTTTTAAGCTCAATTTGTTCTTTATGTTCTCAAACATTTTATTCAGTTGACCATTCTTACCAGTCAGACCTTAAAATTCATGTTGTTGATTATGAATACCAAGCAGATTTATTAGTATATAAATTAAAAGATAAGTACGAAGTAAAAGGGAACTCCGGGTTGTGGTATTTTACAGAACAAAACTATCAAGCAGATTTTAAAATATTTTTTGTTGAACAAGAATACCAGTCAGATCTTAAGGTTTATTTTGTAAAAAATAAATACCAGGCTAAATGGAACTCTAATGATAAAAAGCACTTACTATTTTGAATATTTATAACTTTATTAAGAATTAGTCAATAAATTTTACATTTATTTGTATTCAATTTTATAAAATCAGATGAAATTTTTACTTAGAAACATATATTTACTTTTTATTTTTTTATGTTATAATTCAAGTGCTTCAGTTACTAATGATATTCAAATCCTAGAACCAGTCACTTGGGAATTTGATACAGTTAAAATAACAGATACCGAATATGAGCTTGTATTTACGGCCAACATTGACCCTAAATGGTCTGTTTATTCTCAGGAAATAGATGGGTTTGGACCTATCCCTACGTCTTTCGAATTTTCTGAAAATTTAAATATTGAATTTATTGACGGAGTTATTGAAGATTATACTAACAGAGTTACTGAACAGGACCCTGTTTTTGACATGGTAGTGTCAAAGTTTTATACTAAGGCAAAATTTATTCAAAAAGTTAAGATTAAAGACAAAACATCTCCTGTATCAGGATACTTAACATTTATGACCTGTGATGACACCAGGTGTTTACCTCCAACAGATATTGATTTTATATTTGAGTTAGGAAGCTCTACTACACCTACTAATGATGATAAAAACAGCAATTCAAGTCTTGAATTATTAGAAGACTCAAACATTTTATTATATGGCTACAAGCCAGAAGAGGTAATTGCTTACAAAAACAAATCAGAATCTGAGGTCTCAGCATCTACAACAATAAAAAGCAAGACATTATTTAGTATTTTTGGATTAGGTTTTATAGGTGGTTTATTAGCTTTATTGACCCCTTGTGTTTTTCCAATGATCCCTTTAACGGTTAGTTTTTTTACTAAACAAAATGACAAGAAAGGAGTTTATAGAGCTCTACTTTATGGACTATTTATTGTTTTAGTATACCTACTTTTAAGTGTCCCGTTTCATTTGTTAGACTCTGTAAATCCAGATATTCTAAACGAAATATCAACTAACGTTACTTTAAATATTATTTTCTTTTTAATATTTATATTTTTTGCATTTTCATTTTTTGGATATTATGAATTAACACTTCCCTCAAGCTGGGTAAATAACTCAACTAAAGGAGAAACATTTGGAGGGGTATTAGGAGTATTTTTCATGGCCTTAACCCTTGCTGTTGTTTCGTTTTCTTGTACTGGTCCAATTCTAGGATCTTTGCTCGCTAGTTCTATAACTAGTGATGGAGGTGCGTGGCAATTAACTGCAGGTATGGGTGGTTTTGGCGTGGCTTTAGGCTTACCGTTTGCATTATTTGCAATGTTCCCTAAAGTATTAAGCAATTTACCTAAATCTGGATCTTGGTTAAACACAATTAAAGTTGTGTTAGGTTTTGTTGAGCTTGCTCTTGCCCTTAAGTTCTTATCCAATGCAGATTTAGTAGCTCATTGGAATCTATTGAAAATAGAAGTTTTCTTGTTTTTATGGTTTGTTATTTCTGCATGTTTGACACTTTATTTACTTGGTGTAATTAAATTCCCACACGATCAAAAAGTAGGTAAGTTTTCTTTTATTAGAATTTGCAGTATTGTTTTGGCCTTTTCTTTTTCTATATATCTGGCCTCAGGTTTTACTTACAATAGTGAAACATCCACCTTTAAACCGTTGTCTCTACTTAGTGGATTAGCGCCTCCTGTGGGATATAGTATTTTGTATCCAAATGACTGCCCTAATAATTTAGACTGCTTTAAGGACTTAAAATCAGGTATTGAATATGCTAAAAAAGTGAACAAACCAATCTTATTAGATTTTACTGGTTTTGCGTGTGTTAATTGTAGAAAAATGGAAGAACACATATGGCCCTTAAGTAGTATAGATAAAATTATAAGAAATGAGTATGTTTTGATTTCACTGTACGTAGATGATAAAAAATTGCTACCTAAAGAGGAGCAAGTATTAGTAAAAAGAAGTACTGGAGATGGGTTTAGAAAACTAAAAAACTTTGGCCATAAATGGGCTCACTTCCAAACAGAATTTTTCCAGACCAACTCGCAGCCTTATTACGTACTGTTAAATCCAGAAGGAAATGAAATATTAGCTTCTCCAGTTGGATACACTCCAAGTGAAGAAGATTATTTGTCTTTTCTTAGATCTGGTTTAGAATCTTTTGATTCAAAAAGTGTTAAGTTTAATATAAATTAAATCGTTTGATAGAAGAAAAAAAACTCAAATATGATATTGCTTATCTTAAGATGGCTAAAGAATGGGGTAAACTTTCTTATTGTAAACGAAAGAAAGTAGGAGCTTTAATTGTAAAAAACAACATGATAATTTCGGATGGATATAATGGCACTCCTTCAGGACTAGAAAATTATTGTGAAGATGAAGATGGTTATACAAAATGGTATGTTTTACACGCTGAAGCAAATGCAATAACTAAGATAGCCTCTTCTACTCAATCTTCAGATGGCGCTACGCTATACATCTCACTTTCTCCATGCAAAGAGTGTAGTAAATTAATACATCAAGCAAAAATAAAAAGAGTTGTATTTAATAAAGCTTATAAAGATCAGTCTGGGCTTGAGTTTTTAGAAAAAGCAGGTGTTGAATTAACTCACATCCCTGAGTTAACTTAATTTTGATTTTCTAACTGCTGAATTTTTTTTGATTTTCTTAAAATAGTCATAATCAAAATACAGCAAAGACCGCACAGTATCGTAATCAAAGTTATTATACTATCTCCTGAAAAAGGTTCTTGCCAATCTACAATTGTAATATTATAAATTACAATTAAAAAGGCAATAATTGAAATTATGTATGTCAGTTTAATCATCTTAAATTAGTTCTTTTATATTAGACATAAAAAGCTTTACAGCTATTGCAAGCAGTACAACTCCAAATATTTTTCTTATTATTTGAATTCCATTTTTTCCTATAAATTTTTCAATTTTCCCAGACGTTTTTAAAACAATATAAATCACAAATACATTAACTATGATTGCGGCAATAATGTTTGGAGTTGAAAACTCTGATTTAATGGATAATAAAGTAGTTAAACTTCCCGGGCCAGCAATCAAAGGAAAAGCTAGAGGGAATACTGAAGCAGTCAATGTTGTGTTATCTTCATCTTTATAAAGGGTTATCCCTAAAATCATCTCTAATGCAATAAAGAATAATACAAAAGCTCCAGCTACCGCAAATGAGTTAACATCTATGCCGATTAGGGATAAAATATTTTCTCCGATAAACAAAAAGCAAATCATTATTACACCAGCTATTAATGAAGCTTTTTCACTTTGGATATGACCAACTTTTTTTCTTAAATCTATAATTATAGGGATGTTGCCTACAATATCTATCACAGCAAATAGAATCATAAATGCTGTAAAAATTTCTTTAAAATTAAAATCCATATAACCAATTATTTTTTGCAAATTTCTGACAATTAAATATATTTACAATGCTTATTTTTATTTTTTTTGTTATTTATATATTTGCTTAATGTTTCAAATAAAAAACACCTTAGTATCCGAGTCAATTATTGAGAATGACTTTGTCTGTAATCTTAGTGCATGTAAGGGGGCTTGTTGTGTCGAGGGCGATGCAGGAGCTCCTTTAGAATCTCATGAGGTTGCAAAGATAAAAGAAGTCTATCCAATTATAAAACAATACTTAAGTGACACTTCAATTGCTGAAATAAATCAACAAGGAAATTTTATTACCACAACTGCTGGAGATTTAGAAACGCCACTTATTAATGGCAAAGAGTGTGTTTACTTAACTTTTGATCAAAACAAAACTGCCTTGTGTAGTTTTGAAAAAGCCTATAAAGCTGGTCTCATTTCATGGAGAAAACCAATATCTTGTCATTTATATCCTGTAAGGACTAAAGATTTTAGTGAATTTATTTCAGTCAATTATGATAAGTGGGACATATGTGATGACGCTTGTATTTTGGGGAAAGAACTTAAAGTTCCAGTATATAAATTTGTAAAAGAAGCTTTGATAAGAAAGTTTGGAAAAGAATGGTATTCTGAATTAGAATTAGCTGCAGAAGATTTTAAAGAATAATTTTTTTATTTTAATTACCCTTCTTGAAAGAGATTTTTTTTATGTTTTTGTAAAATACTTATAATCAGTTATTTATAAATTAAATATTATTAATTAATATTACTTTGTACAGTCCATTTTGTTAAAAACTTGTACACAATGTTAATAAAAATGACTTTCATTTTCGATAACATTTTTGAATATTTGTTACTCCCAAGTTATATTAAATTTTACGTTAATTTTTTAAAAAATTATATTTAAATATGTCAAATGCAGTAGAACCACTTTTAAGCGAAAATAAATCGAGATTTGTAATTTTTCCAATTCAACATCATGATATCTGGGAATGGTATAAAAAATCGGAAGCAAGTTTTTGGACTGCAGAAGAGATTGATCTACACCAAGACCTTACCGATTGGAATAATAAGTTAAGCAAAGACGAAAAATATTTTATTAAGCATATTTTAGCTTTTTTCGCAGCTAGTGATGGAATAGTTAACGAAAACTTAGCTGAAAATTTTGTAAATGAAGTGCAGTATAGTGAAGCCAAGTTTTTCTATGGCTTTCAAATAATGATGGAAAATATTCATAGTGAAACTTATTCTTTACTAATTGACACTTATGTCAAAGACGAAAAAGAAAAAGATGGATTGTTCAATGCAATAGAAACATTTCCAGCTATTAAGAAAAAAGCAGATTGGGCACTCAAATGGATTGATTCACCAAGTTTTGCAGAGCGATTAATTGCTTTTGCAGCAGTTGAAGGTATCTTTTTCTCTGGTGCTTTCTGTTCAATTTTTTGGCTTAAAAAAAGAGGCTTAATGCCTGGGTTAACTTTTTCGAATGAATTAATTTCAAGAGATGAAGGCGTTCATTGTGATTTCGCGGTACATTTGCATAATCATCACCTAATTAATAAAGTTCCAAAGGCTAGAATTAAAGAAATTTTGCTAGATGCTTTAAATATTGAAAGAGAATTTATTACAGAATCCCTTCCAATTAGTCTTATCGGGATGAATGATAAATTGATGGCACAGTATCTTGAATTTGTAACCGATAGGCTTTTGTCTGAACTTGATTGTGAAAAAGAGTTCAACACAACTAATCCATTTGATTTTATGGATATGATCTCCTTGCAAGGTAAAACCAATTTCTTTGAAAAAAGAGTATCTGAATACCAAAAGGCAGGAGTATTAAACAAAGAAGAAGATAAAGATAAATTTAATTTTGATGCAGATTTTTAAAAGCATCAGTTAAATCATTTCCTTTATTAATTTTTGAATTAAATAAACTAACTAACTCTAGATAAATTCTAGAAAACTAACTAATACAATAATATGTTTGTATCTAAAAGAGACGGCAAAAAGGAGCCAATGATGTTCGACAAAATCACTGCACGCGTTAGGAAGCTGTGCTATGGTTTAAATCCACTAGTCGATCCTGTAAAAGTTGCGGTTCGTGTTATAGAAGGCTTATATGATGGCGTAACAACAAGTGAATTGGATAATTTAGCTGCAGAAGTTGCTGCAACTATGACCACTACTCATCCCGACTTTGCTAAATTAGCAGCAAGAATTTCGGTTTCAAATCTACATAAAAACACTAAAAAAACTTTTAGTGAAGTTATGGAAGATCTTCACAAGTACGTAAACCCTAGAACAGGAAAAAAAGCACCTTTACTGGCAGATGATGTATACAAAGTTATTATTGACAACAAAGAGTTACTAGATTCTACAATTATATACAATAGAGATTTTGGGTATGATTATTTTGGTTTTAAAACTTTAGAAAGATCATATTTATTAAAATTAAATGGAGAAATTGCTGAAAGGCCACAGCACATGTTAATGAGAGTTTCAATTGGAATTCACTTAAATGATTTAGATGCAGCGATAGAGACATATGAGTTAATGTCTAAAAAATATTTCACTCACGCCACTCCAACGTTATTTAATTCAGGTACCCCAAAACCTCAAATGTCGTCATGTTTTTTACTAACGATGAAAGATGATAGTATAGAAGGAATTTATGATACTTTAAAACAGACTGCAAAAATATCCCAATCTGCTGGAGGAATAGGCTTGTCAATTCACAACATAAGAGCTACCGGTAGTTATATTGCTGGTACCAACGGGACCAGTAATGGAATTGTCCCAATGCTTCAAGTTTTTAATGATACAGCAAGGTATGTAGATCAAGGTGGAGGAAAAAGAAAAGGTAGTTTTGCTATTTACATTGAGCCATGGCATGCTGATATTTTTGATTTTCTTGATTTGAAAAAAAATCATGGAAAAGAAGAAATGAGAGCGAGAGATTTATTTTACGCTATGTGGCTTCCTGATTTATTTATGAAAAGAGTTGAAGAGAATGGCGACTGGACTTTAATGTGTCCTAATGAATGCCCAGGCTTGTGTGATGTGCACGCGGATGCTTTTGATAAATTATATCTTAAATACGAATCGAAAGGTAAAGGAAGAAAAACTATTAAAGCTAGAGAACTTTGGGAAAAAATATTAGAATCTCAAATAGAAACAGGGACTCCTTATATGCTTTATAAAGATTCGGCAAATGTTAAATCAAATCAAAAAAACTTAGGTACAATTCGATCTTCTAATTTATGTACCGAGATTTTAGAATACACATCTCCTGATGAAGTAGCTGTATGTAATCTCGCATCTATAGCTTTACCTATGTTTATTAAAGATGGGGAGTTTGATCACCAAGAACTTTATAGAATTACTAAGAGAGTAACAAAAAATTTAAATAGAGTAATTGACAGAAACTATTATCCAGTTAAAGAAGCAGAAAACTCTAATTTTAGACACAGACCTATCGGTTTAGGAGTCCAAGGATTGGCAGATGCTTTTATATTGTTAAGACTTCCTTTTACATCTGATAAAGCGAAGAGTTTAAATCAAGATATTTTTGAAACTTTATATTATGCAGCAGTTGAAGCATCTATGGAAGAAGCAATTGCGGATGGGACTTATCAAAGTTATGAAGGGTCTCCAATTAGCAAAGGTGAATTCCAACATAATTTATGGGGAGTAAATGAAGATGAACTTAGCGGCAATTGGGATTGGGCAAAATTAAGAAAAGAAGTCCTTAAAAATGGAGTAAGAAATTCACTACTTGTAGCCCCAATGCCTACGGCAAGTACTTCACAAATACTTGGAAATAATGAGTGCTTTGAGCCATATACATCAAACATTTATACAAGACGTGTGTTATCTGGAGAATTCATTATTGTTAACAAACATTTACTTGAAGACCTAGTAAATCTTGGGCTTTGGAATGATGGTTTAAAACAAGAAATAATGAGAGCAAATGGCTCGATTCAAGACATTGATATAATTCCAGATGATATTAAAGAGCTATATAGAACCGTTTGGGAATTAAGTATGAAAGACATCATTGATATGTCTAAAGAAAGAGGATATTTCATTGATCAATCTCAATCTTTAAATTTGTTTTTAGAGGGTGCTACAATGGCTAAACTAACCTCTATGCACTTCTATGCTTGGAAGAGTGGTTTAAAAACTGGAATGTACTATTTAAGAACTAAAAGTGCAGTTGATGCAATCAAGTTTACATTAGATACAAAATCAACTACTGAAACTAAAAAAGACACTCAAACTAAAACTGAAGTTGTTTCAAAAGTAGAAGTTAACCCTGAAGTTGTTGCAACTAAAAAACAAGCTGCAGAGAAAACGGCTCAAAAATTTGCAGAAACAAAAGATGTTGATGTTCAACCAATGACTGCAGATGAAATGAAGCAGTTAATAGCACAATCTAAAGATGGTCAAGGAGATGATTGCTTGATGTGCGGATCTTAATTAAAATTACTTCTATTATATAAAAAAAGCTCCTAATATATTAGGAGCTTTTTTTGTGCTAAAAACTTTTATCTATCAAGCTTTGCGGGCTTAATTGAAGAGTCATGAGATTCATTATAATCAGATAATAGATTCATAACTGAATTTAATAAATTTTTAGTTTCTTGTAAAAGGTTGAAGTATAAAGTTGTATTTTTTGGACTCTTTTCTTCACTTCTAGTTCTACTCACTTGCGCAAGAATTTTGTCTTGAATTAACCCGTACAAGCGATCTTTTTCTTTAATAATATTTTGAATTTCATCAAAAGATTTATTTTTATATAATTCATTTACTTCATTAAAGAAATTACTAACACTAGAATTAACTTCGATTAACTCTCTTATTTGAGTTAATTTCAATTTACTATGATTATTGTTAACATGCTTATAACTTCTGTTGTTTATGTATTCTAACGACTGAGTTATATCCTGTAGATGTCCAAGTAGATTAATATAAAAGTTACTAGCATTTAAACTTGATTCATCTAGATTTTTTATAAAATAAAAGAGGTTATCCCTTAATTCATCAACTGCTTTTGAAAGTTTAGTGGTTTGTTTTTTGTTCTTTTTCAATAAATCTAAATCTTGTTTAGACAATCCCTCAATAGCATTAGTGTAAACCTTTTCTCCACGACTAATGACTTTAGAAATGTTTTTAGCACTCTCAAAAATAACACCCTGTAATGAACTGCTTTCATCAAATGATAATTCATCATCCTCATCTTGTTCTGTTATATTTTTAGCTTTTAAATAATTTTTCACACCCATTATTATTATTCCAAATAATAATACTGCAATAAATAAATCTGAAATATTAATTAAAAATGCTATAACTGCCGCAGCGCTAAAAGCAACTATGGCTGTAAAGAACCAACCTCCAATTACTGTTAATACACCAGCAACCCTATAGACTGCACTTTCACTTCCCCAGGCTCTGTCAGCTAAGGAAGTTCCCATTGCTACCATAAATGTTACGTATGTAGTTGATAGGGGTAACTTGTAAGAGGTAGCTATAGAAATTAAAATACCTGCTACCATTAAATTTACAGATGCTCTTACTAAATCAAAAGCAGGCTTTTCTTCATCACTTATCGTAGAAGCTTTCACTTCTTTTTCTTCAAATTGCTTCTCGATAAAATCATTCACTACAACAGGAGTAAACCTCTCTACTAATGCAGATGTATTACTCGCTGATCTAACTAATAGTCTAGATAGAAAATTTGGATTAAACCTCTCTTTAGTGTTTCCTTGTTTCGATAAATCTATAGAAGTTTTTACAACCCTTTTTGCTTTTGCGGAAAACCAAAGTGTTAAAACCATAATTAAACCTGCCGCTAACAATAATGCATTTGGTGTAGGGACTTTAGACGCTAATACTTCCATACTAAATGCATTAGCAGGAACTCCAGATACTGCCCATGCTTCATAAGACTGCCATGCTGCAATAGGAACTCCAATAAAGTTAACTAAATCATTACCGGCAAAAGCTAGCGCTAATGCAAAGGTCCCTACTATTATGATTAGTTTATAAATATTTGTTTTAAAATAGGCGATAAGTGAATAAGAGAATAACGACCAGAAAATAGAGCTAAAAACTATTATTGAAGTCACTTTTGTTTCTAAAAATTCTTTGATTGTTAGCCCACCAATTAGGTCAAAACTTAGTTTTGCATATGGAGTGCCTTTAATTCCTTTCATTAAGATAAAATAGGTAATAGCTGTAAGCGCTAAACCACCAAATACAGCACTTATCCAAGTTGCTTTATTTTCAAAGTCATAGGACAAAAGTAACCTAGATATCCATTGTACAATTGCACCAATGGAAAAAGCGACTATAACCGACAGCAGAATCCCAAATATTATTTTAGTTGCAGTAGATGTATTTATATAGATAACTAAGTCAGAAAAACTTTGAGTGTCATTGGCAGCAATTTTTATTAAGGCCATAGCTACAGCTGCACCCAATAATTCAAATACAATTGAAACGGTAGTAGAGGTTGGCATACCGATTGAGTTAAAGAAATCTAATAACAAAATGTCTGTAATCATAACGGCCATAAAGATTATCATTATTTCACTAAACATAAATGCTTCAGGGTTAAAAATTCCCTTCCTTGCAACTTCCATCATCCCACTTGAAAATACAGCGCCAATAGCAATTCCAACACTAGCAACTATCATTATAGTCTTAAATGATATAGCTTTTGATCCAATTGCCGAGTTTAAAAAATTCACAGCATCATTACTTACGCCAACCACTAAATCTGCAATAGCCAAAACCGCTAATGCAACTATCATTAATAAATAAATATTATCCATTTTTTTCTTTTTTAAAGTTTAAATTCTGAGTTAAGATAAATTAATGAAGAGTCATTTATATTTGAATCAGTATAATTAAAAATTCTTGAATTTAAAGAGAATTTAACTCCTTTAACAGCCTTGTACTCAACACCTATCATATTTAAAGCCCCATCATTTTCATAATTCCAATTTGAGTTGCTCCCATCAATTGTGTTAGAGGAAAGTTTATCGTATCTAATAAATAGTTCAAACTTATCATTTAAAATATAACTACTGTAAAACGACAAACCTTTAAGGGTATGATTTTCAGAAGCTGTTTTATACGTTTCACCGTTCTGCATTTCATTATATTCTGCACCAAATCTGAATTTATCAGATTTATAACCTGCAAAAATTCCAATATTATTTATTGCTTTTGAATCTACCACTGCATGTGTATCATAATAAATCTTTGTTGTTATATTCTTATTTAATTTGTAAATTAAATTTGTTCCAAATCTTTGATTACCGTCTTCACCTTGAACATTTTTATATCCTTCACCATTAACAATAAATACATTTGAAGTTAATTTATCAGAAATTTTTATTTCTGCATTAACTCCTAAATCTGCACTACTTCCAAATTTATATTCATCTTGTAGAGTTTTATAAAGGTATCTATATCCCCATATTTTTTCTTGATCATTAAATTGCTTACCACCAATCATCCCCATGCTTAACTTAAATTTTGAATTTACTTTCCAATCTAATTGAGCAATTTTTAAAAAAGC
>Ga0209710_1000430_pt1 | contig 40333 bp, 37 predicted proteins | sample ArcticOcean_MG_C_5_FD_187436 | JGI IMG/M metagenome (GOLD analysis project Ga0209710, IMG submission 187436) | Marine microbial communities from western Arctic Ocean - ArcticOcean_MG_CB4_138 (SPAdes) (version 2) | ecosystem: Environmental > Aquatic > Marine > Oceanic | place: Arctic Ocean...
ACGCTACGACCTAAGCGCAAAATCCTGCATTACTGATTGCAGTCCTTCTTGCCAAGTTGGCAATGCAATACCAAACACACGGCTTAACTTCTCATTATCCAAACATGAATTTTCTGGTCTTGATGCTAGCGTGAGGTAATCTGCTGTTGTTATAGGGTTAACTGCCTGGACCTTTAGTGCAGGCTGTATCTGCATCGCTGCATATTGACGCACAATCTCACTGGCAAAGCCATACCATGTCGTACTTCCCGTATTTGTAAAATGAAAAACACCACTTTCTTGCCCATCCCATTGTTTAATTAACGCCACTAGGGCCGTTGCAATGTTAGCACCAGAAGTTGGTGTTCCTTGTTGGTCGGCAACGATGTCTAACTGCTCTCTTTCACTAGATAAGCGAATGATTGATTTAAGGAAGTTATGTCCATAAGCACCATAAACCCAACTCGTCCGTAAAATGAGGTGTGGCAACCCAACTGCCCGCACCGCTTCTTCACCAGCCAGTTTACTTTTGCCATAGACACTTTGTGGGTTAACTGCATCTGTTTCTATATAAGGTGTGTTTTTATGGCCATCATAGACATAATCTGTCGAGAAGTGAATCAATGTACTGCCAAGCTTTGCAGCTTCTTCAGCAATGATTTGCGGTGCTATTACATTAATCGCATGAGCCATATCAGACTCTGATTCGGCCTTATCAACAGCCGTATAAGCAGCTGGATTAATAATCAAATCAGGTTTTATTTCACGAACAGCCTGTCTAATAGCATCTGTATTAGTCAAATCCAACTCATTGCGAGAAAGTCCTACCACCTCATAATCTGTCAATGTCGAGAATAGCGCGTTGCCAACCTGACCATTGATGCCAGTTAATAAGATGCGTTGTGGGTTCATGATGCTTTTAGCATTCAATGTTTAAATGATTTAGTCAAAGTAAGGTGCTTCAGAAAAGGCAAGACCATCTTTATCTTTCACAGATAAAGATGGCTCTTCATCCAAAGGCCAGTCAATACCTATATCAGCATCATTCCATTGAATACTTATTTCATGTTCATGAGAGTAAAAGTCAGTTGTTTTATATAAAAACTCAGCCATTTCTGACAGAACAACAAAACCATGTGCAAAACCTGCTGGCACCCATATCATGTGCTTATTCTCAGCTGAAAGTTTTTTACCGACCCACTGCCCAAACGTACTAGATGACTGGCGTAAATCAACAGCCACATCAAACACCTCGCCTTGCGTCACACGCACTAACTTACCCTGCGCATGTTCAGTTTGGTAATGCAGGCCACGCAATACATTTTTAGCAGACTTAGAGTGATTATCTTGTACAAAGTCAATATTCAAGCCTGTTGCCTGCTTAAACACCTTTTCATTAAAGCTTTCATAAAAAAACCCACGCTCATCACCAAATACTTTAGGCTCAAAAATGATGACTTCAGGAATGCTAGTTTTAATGGCTTGCATTTAAAACACCTGTTCACTTAACACTTGTATCAAGTACTGCCCATAGCCATTTTTAGCATACTTTTTCGCCAGCACTTCAACTTGTGTCGCATCAATAAAACCCATGCGATAAGCAATCTCTTCTGGACAAGCCACTTTTAAACCCTGACGTTTTTCTATTGTCTGAATAAATGAGCCCGCTTCTAATAAAGAGTCGTGTGTGCCAGTGTCTAACCAAGCCATCCCTCTACCCATTACCTCTACATGCAAATCACCACGCGCTAAGTAAAGCCGGTTTAAATCAGTAATTTCCAACTCACCTCTTGGTGATGGCTTCAAGCCTTTCGCCATTTGCACGACATCATTATCGTAAAAATATAAACCAGTTACCGCATAGCGTGATTTTGGTTTTTCAGGCTTTTCTTCTAAGCTAATCGCAACCCCATTCGCGTCGAACTCAACAACGCCATAACGTTCTGGATCATGTACAGGGTAAGCAAACACAGATGCGCCCGCTGAACGTTTTGTTGCATTCTCTGTAATCTGTGCCAATTCATGTCCATAAAAAATATTGTCGCCTAGTACCAGCGCACATGAATCATCACCAATAAAATCCTCACCTAAGATAAAAGCCTGTGCTAAGCCATCAGGAGATGGTTGAATGGTATAGCTAATATCTATACCCCATTGACTGCCATTACCGAGCAAATTCTTGAAACGTGGCGTGTCTTCAGGCGTTGAAATAATCAACACTTCACGAATGCCCGATAACATGAGTACAGATAGCGGGTAGTAGATCATCGGCTTATCATAAACAGGCAAAAGCTGTTTAGAGACAGCCTCTGTGGCTGGGTATAGTCGCGTGCCTGATCCGCCCGCCAGAACGATTCCTTTCATTGCCATTACACATTCTCCCGTGCTTGGTAGTTTTTACCGACCCACTTTTGATACTCGCCGCTAGTCACATTCTCTACCCAGCTTTGATTTTCTAAATACCAAGCAACGGTTTTTTCTATGCCTGTTTTAAATGTCTCTGCTGGTTTCCAACCTAACTCACGCTCTATTTTGGTTGCATCGATTGCATACCGTTGGTCGTGTCCTGGCCTGTCGGTAACGTAAGTAATTTGGTCACGGTAACTGCCAGCATCTTTTGGGCGTTGTAGATCCAGCATATCGCAGAGTGTATGCACCACTTCTAAATTGCTCATTTCATTCCAACCACCAATGTTATACGTCTCACCAACCTGGCCAGTTTCTAATACGCAACGAATTGCACTGCAGTGATCTTCCACATATAACCAGTCACGCACATTACTTCCATCCCCGTAGATCGGTAGATCTTTATCATTCAAAGCATTGTGAATAATTAAGGGAATAAGCTTCTCTGGAAAGTGATAAGGACCGTAATTATTTGAACAATTTGTGGTCAACATTGGCATGCCATACGTATGGTGATACGCACGAACCAAGTGGTCAGAAGCAGCTTTAGAAGCCGAATAAGGACTGTTTGGTTCATATGGGTTTGTTTCTTTAAAAGCTGGGTCGTCAGCCGTTAACGAACCATAGACTTCATCCGTGGACACCTGCAAAAATCTAAAATCACCTTGCTCACGCTCATTCAAACCATTCCAATAAGTACGCACTTCTTCTAATAATTTAAAAGTGCCTACAATGTTTGTTTGAATAAACTCGCCTGGTGCATGAATGGAACGATCAACATGACTTTCTGCTGCAAAATTTAGTATTGCTTTAGGCTCATGCTCATTAAGTAGCTCAGCAATGACCTTGCTATCCCCAATATCAGCCTGCACGAAGACATGGTCTTCATTGCCTTGAATGCCTGACAAGTTCTCCAAGTTACCCGCGTAGGTTAACTTATCTACATTAACGACTTTTCCAAACCCTTGCTTAACCCAAGCATTGACAAAATTACTGCCAATAAAGCCTGCCCCACCTGTTACTAAAATACAATTATTCATTGATTACCTAAATATAAAAAACATAGCTAATCCATCACCAAGAAGGCTTCTCAACATCACCCAAGCCGGCCAAATAAACATCATGTGCCGCACGCTCTTCTTCATCAGCCATGAGTACGCGCAATGCAGTGCGGTTCTCGCTCAGCACAATGCTTTCTGACGAAGCTAACTCGTGTTCCAAGTCAATCATTAAGCTATCTTGACCGCGTGTCAGCGCCATATAAACTTCAGCTAATAGTTCAGCATCTAACAATGCGCCGTGTAAGGTTCGTCTTGAGTTATCTATTTGAAAATGCCTACAAAGTGCATCCAAGTTATTACGTTGTCCAGGACGAGCATCTTTTGCCATTTTTAGCGTATCTACAACACTGCCACAAACCGCTGTTACAGCCGGCAGTCCCAGCTTCCCTAGCTCGCTATTCAAAAAGCCAATATCAAACGGGGCGTTATGAATAACAAGCTCAGCCCCTTGTATAAATGCTAAAAAATCATCAGCCAGGTCTTTAAATAATGGTTTATCTTGCAAAAACTCCAAGGTAATCCCATGCACATCTTGCGCACCGGCATCGATTTCCCGCTCTGGGTTAATGTATTTATGGTAATGGTTGCCTGTCGGTCGCCGATTAATAGTTTCAACACCAGCAATCTCAATAATGCGATGCCCTTGATCTGGGTATAGCCCTGTTGTCTCAGTATCTAAAAATATTTGTCTCATCTACTTTGTATCTTACACTGTCTTATTTAAGATTTGTTCTACCCCTGCGTTTGCCAGATCATCTGCCCGTTCATTACCAACATCACCAGCATGCCCTTTTACCCAAAGCCATTCTACCTGATGTTGACTGGCCAGCACATCTAGCTGCTTCCATAAATCATCATTTTTAACTGCTTTTTTAGCGGCTGTTTTCCAATTTTTGGCTTTCCAGCCAACCAGCCATTCTGTCATGCCTTTTTGAACGTATGAAGAGTCGGTATACAACTTAACATTACTTGAGCGCTTTAAGGTCTCCAGTGCTTTAATAGCCGCCATCATCTCCATACGGTTATTGGTCGTATTTTCTTCGCCTCCAAAGATAGATTTTTCATGCCCATTGTAATGAAACCATGCCCCCCAACCACCGACGCCAGGGTTTCCTTTACAAGCGCCATCCGTGTATATCTCCACAACTTCTGTCATTTCGCACTAACTTTCATTTTATTTACATTTCACTTTATTTTGACTCGTTTGATGCTTATTCTTTTGACCACTGACTGCCAGTCCAGGCTGTAATAGTCGTTGCTTCCACTTTGGCTTTAATAAGGTAATATTCACAACGCGCTTTTTTGCCACAATCACATATTGCCCACCCATCATCGGCCACCACTTAGCGCCAATTTTGGAGATTATCGAAAAACGTTTTAGCCAAGTTTCATTATTAATGGGTAATTCATGGCAGAAAAACTCGGCTTGAACGAACTCTAAGCCCAGCAGTGCTAGCCAATCTTTAATACGTAATAAAGAAAAAAACTGCCCTCCCCAAGGATAACCTTTCTTTTTTATCAACAGTCTTTTTAAGCCCCAAAAACTAAAAGGGTTAAACCCAGTCATGATTAAATAACCTTCGGGGACTAACACCCTAGCTGCTTCTCTCAAAGTTTGATGTGGGTTAGCGCTAAACTCTAACGCATGCGGCATGCATAATAAATCAATACTACTTTCGGCAAAAGGCAGGTAGTCGCTCTCACAGCGAATATGTCCGGTGGCATTGCCAGCAGTAATGATATGAGGAATGCGGGAATTTTTCAAACAATCGACTTGCGGCAAGCCAATCTGAACCGCATAAAATCCAAATAAATCGCTAACAGCATGGTCATAAATAGGCTGTTCGTAGTCTAATAGTGATTGACCTAATGTGCTCTCAAACCAGCCTTCTTGTGTATATGTTTGCATTAAATGATTGACAAATCCGCTAATAAATCCAATATTGACATTATATTTAAAGTCTAGAATTTAACTACCATGCAACCATCAAACTTACATATCGAGCCAATTCCAGCCTTTGAGGATAATTATATATGGCTTTTGCATAATACGCGTGATGCTGTTGTGATTGACCCAGGAGATGCAGCGCCTGTTTTGGATATACTTCAAAAAAAATCACTCAGACTAAAGGCCATTTTGATTACGCATCACCACTCAGACCATATTAACGGCGTTGATGCATTGCTTAAACAATACCCAGCAACTGTTTACGCTCCCCAGTATGAAACATTCGACTTCGAACATACCGCTCTCGCAGAAGGTGATCACGTAGACTTACCTGGCTTCAACTTGCAATTCAAAGTCATGTGGCTTCCAGGTCACACGCTAGGCCATATCGCTTTTCTAAGTGATGCTTATTTATTCTGTGGAGATGTCTTATTCGGTGCAGGCTGTGGACGACTTTTTGAAGGCACACCTGAACAAATGCTAAATGCTTTAAACCGCTTAAAAGCATTAAACCCTCAAACAAAAGTGTATTGCACACATGAGTATACGGCTAAAAATATTGATTTTGCTCTATCTGTAGACCCTGAAAACCAAGATTTGCTGGAAAGAAAACGGACGGTTTCTGGTTTAAGAGGTGAAAATAAAGCGAGTCTACCGAGCACAATCTCACTAGAACTGAAAACAAATCCATTTTTACGTTGTAATGAAGATGCTATCATTCAGCATTCTGGCAGCAATCAAACAGATGAGCTATCCGTCTTCACTCAAATCAGATTAACAAGAAATCATTATTAATCATGATGATAATATATAAACTTAAAGCTTAACGATACTTGACTACGCTAAGTAGCCTGTATAATATGTAACTTTCCTATTTCAAGCAGCGCTGCACATGCATAGAAAAATACAGCTTTTACTGACGGCAAACAACTGGCATCGACAGGCTATTGTTATTTTTAGCGTTTTCTCTTTAATTGCATTTCTCTTCTTATCATTCCAATCCCTCGCTGCCACCAATGCTAAAGGTGTTGAGGTTACATTCCTTTTGGATGATATCCTCAGCGACCAGTCGATAGCCAAATCAACGGTTACGAAAAATAGTTTATGGGCACGCATTCAACAGGGATACGCCATTCCCAACATATCGTCAGAACGCACCACTAAATTCGAAGATTTTTACGCTAAGCGCCCTAAATATATGGCAAGAATGATGTCACGTAGTCAAAAATACTTATTCTATGTAGTGGAAGAAGTTGAAAAGCGCGGCATGCCAACTGAGATTGCGCTATTGCCAATGATAGAAAGTGCTTATAATCCAACCGCTTATTCGCGTAGCCATGCTGCTGGCATATGGCAATTTATCCCAACAACTGGCAAGTATTTTGGTTTAGAGCAAAACTGGTGGTCAGATAACCGTAGAGACGTCACTGCAGCAACTCAAGCCGCTCTAGATTACTTGCAAAAACTACATGCTATGTTCGGCAGCTGGGATTTAGCCCTCGCCGCCTATAATGCAGGTGAAGGTACCGTTAGTCGTGCAATTTCACGCAATGAATCCGCTGGGCTACCAACAGATTATCAAAGCCTTAAACTACCTCGAGAAACAGTCGAATATGTCCCCAAGTTACAAGCCATTGAAAATATTGTGACGCAGCCTCAACAGTATGGTCTGAATATTGCGCCAATTTCAAACCAACCTTACTTTGCCGAGGTAGTCCCACCATATCAAATTGATGCAAAAGTAGCAGCAAAGCTTGCTGAAATTTCAAACGAAGAGTTCGCTTTATTAAACCCTAGTTATAAGCGCCCTGTTATTGCCTCTAAAAATAACTTACATAAGATTTTACTGCCTGTTGCTAACGTTAATACCTTCAAATCTAATCTAGCCCATTACGATCAATCGCTTACAAATTGGTCTATTTACGACGCTAAGCTTGGCGAAAATATTGCCAGTATCGCCAATAAATTCAATATTGCTTCTAGTCAATTTCGCAAAATTAATAGCTTGCCTAATAGTAAGAACTTAACAAAACCCTTAAAACTACTGATACCAGGCAATCATGCAAATGCAAATAAAATTGATGTTGCTCAACTCGTTAATCAAATAACATATATCGAACGACCTACCCGTAAAGATGCGAAGAAAAAACATGTTAATCATAAAATAAAACGCGGTGAAACATTAAGTGGTGTTGCTAGAAAATATGGCACAAGCACCGCAAGCCTAATGATAATGAATAGCTTAGAATCTTCTATAATTAAAATAGGTCAGGTTATCAAGGTTCGCACTAAGCAGTCAAAAACCAAAAGAATTTAATGGCTTACATGTAGCCCTCGTGCGATGTATGTACGGACAACAATTAAACTTTTTAACCTATAAAAATGAATACACATATGCTTTTGATTAGAACACAATTAGTTAGAAGCGTGTTATTCATGACTGCCCTCCTTATTTCAAGCTGCTTAGCCCTCTCCGCCTGCAGACAACAACCTGACCCCATTGACTATAGCAAGGCGCACCCAGGTGAAAGTGGCAGCACCTTAATTAGTGCAATGGCAGCAGAGCCTAGTAGTTTAATTTTCATGATTGCTGGCGAGTCCGCATCAGCAGAGATTGCATCCAATCTATTTAATTCGCTACTAACATATAATGCGCAACTCGATATAAAGGGTGAACTAGCCAATAGTTGGGAAGTCTCAAATCAGCAAAAAACCATCACCTTTAAGCTAAAGCCAAATCTTAAATGGGCCGACGGTAAACCGCTCACCAGTGCCGATGTATTATTTACATGGCAACTAGTCACTGACGAAAATACGCGCAGTCCTTATGCATCAGACTTTCAACTGGTGACAAAAGCTGAGGCACCAGATGCATTGACCTTCATCGCCACTTACAATCAAGCCTATGCACCTGCCTTAGATAGCTGGTCTAGCTTACACATTCTGCCAAAACACTTGCTAGAAGGTCAAGATATCCGCACAACCAACTTCGCACGGAACCCAATTGGTAGCCACTACTATCAACTATCACAATGGAAGCATGGGGAAAACATCAAGCTATCACGCAATCCGTACTCAGTACTTGGCCAGGCAAACATAGAGCAGCTGATTACGCGTATTATTCCTGATAACTCAGCACAGTTTCTAGAGTTAATGGCAGACAATATCGACAGCATGGGTTTAGACCCGATTAAATACTCCCGCATTATTCCAACTAGACCTAGACTCCAAAAAAATCTGAATTTATATAAAGCGTTAGGTAATAGTTATACCTATCTGGGATTCAACCTTAAACACAAACCATTTAATGACATTCGTGTACGAAAAGCCATTAACTATGCAATTGATAAACAAGAAATTATTGATGGTGTCTTTTTAGGCTTAGGGATTAATATTGCATCGCCTTACAAACCAGGCACACGCTGGAGTAATCCCGCGTTAAAACCCGCCTCTTTCAATCCTAGCAAAGCAAAAGCATTGCTAAAAGAAGCTGGCTTTGTAGATGCTAACGGTGATGGTATCTTGGAACGTGATGGCAAGCCATTTGCATTTGAAATCATTACTAATCAAAACAAAGAACGTGAAAAATCTGCGGTCATTATTCAACGTAGGCTTAAAGAAATTGGTATCGACGTTAAGATTCGCGCTATCGAATGGGCAAGCTTTATTAGTCGATTTATTAACACAGGTGAGTTTGATGTTGTGATTTTAGGTTGGGGCTTAGGCTTAGACCCTGACCAATACAGTATTTGGCACTCTAGCCAGCATGGCCCCGGGCAATTTAACTTCCTCGGCTACAACAACGCAACCGTTGACAAACTGTTAGAACAAGGTCGTACAGAGCTCAATCCAGATAAGCGCCAAACAATCTACCATGCATTTGCGGAACAGCTATTAGCAGACAGTCCTATCGTTTACTTATCTGCGGGTTATGGTCTAACGGCAATCCATAAGCGTGTACAAGGCATTGCAAACCCAACGCCACCCGCTGGTGTAGGGTATGATTCACAAAAATGGTTTATACCGAAATCCTATCGCCGAAATCAAATAAGCGCTCACTAACATGTTGAAATACATTATAAAACGCGTGTTATGGATGATACCAATGCTCATCGGCATTAGCCTGATCTCATTTTTCATTATGCACTTAGCACCTGGTGATATTACCAATAATGAGGCTTCTTTTAACCCCAAAGCCAGTGAGGAATCACGCCAAAAACTACGTGAACTTTACAACCTAGACAAACCAATTATTGTGCAATATGGCCTATGGCTTAAACGCATGGTGCAGCTTGATTTTGGTAACTCTTTCGCCAGCCACCAGAAGCCCGTATTCTTGGGGGTAACTGACGGGGATAGCAACTACACAGAAGGCATGATAGAAGCAGCCCTGCCGATTACCTTAATGATTAATCTCCTCGGTCTAGTCATCACGCTAACATTAGCCATCCCATTAGGTATTTTAGCCGCGCGTAAATATCAGCTATGGCAAGATAAATCCATTACACTATTTAACTTTATTGGCTTTTCAATTCCAGGTTTCTGGTTGTCGCTATTACTGATGTATTGGCTTGGTGTCGTCAATAACTGGTTACCTATTTCTGGCTTACATAGCCTCAATTACGACAATTTAGATACTTGGGGAAAGTTAACTGACAGTATTAGCCACCTCGTCATGCCTGTGATTATCCCATCGATTACCGGACTTGCTGGCATTACCTTATTCGTTAAAAATGGGATGTTGGACGTACTTAACCAAGACTATATTACGACAGCCCGTGCCAAAGGGCTCAGCGAGCATAAAGTTGTCTACACACACGCCTTAAGAAACGCACTATTACCACTCATCACCATTATTGGTTTATCAATCCCTGGCTTAATTGGTGGCTCTGTTATTTCAGAAACAATTTTTGCCATTCCTGGCATGGGCAAGCTCTTTTATGATGCAGTACTAATGCGCGACTTCCCCGTTGTGATGGGCGTACTCACCATCGGTTCTGCACTGACTTTACTCGGCAATCTATTAGCTGATGTTGCTTATGCGTGGGCAGACCCTCGTGTAAGGCGTGGTGTAGCAAAAGACTAGTCATGCAAAAAAGCATCTTAATTAAAGCCTTTTCCAACCCACTGGCGCTAGCTGGCTTCATCATTATCATCATCATGTTCTTACTGGCTATATTAGCGCCTTGGCTAGCGCCATACGACCCTGATGCTTTTGATGTCAAAGCAATATTACTTGCTCCTTCTTGGCAACACTGGATGGGCACTGATGGACTTGGAAGAGATGTACTGAGTCGGATGCTTTATGGTGGTCGAATTTCTTTACTCGTTGGTTTGGTCGCTGTTGGTATATCAACTGCAATCGGTATTATTTTGGGTGCACTTGCTGGCTATTATCGCGGATGGGTAGATACGGTGATTATGCGGCTGGTTGATATTATGCTGTCTATCCCAAGCTTCTTTTTAATCTTAGCGGTCATCGCATTTCTCACGCCGTCTATCGTCAATATTATGGTTGTCATTGGCCTCACCTCTTGGATGGGTGTAACACGCTTAGTCCGTGCAGAGTTTCTCAGTTTAAGCAATCGCGAATTTGTATTAGCATCACGCAGCTTAGGCGCTAAAGATGCACGTCTTATATTCACCCACCTACTACCTAACAGCTTAACGCCCATTATCGTCAGTTCTGTGTTAGGTGTCGCAGGTGCTGTTTTATTAGAATCTGGGTTAAGCTTCTTAGGGCTGGGCGTGCAAGCACCCCAAGCTTCATGGGGTAATATTCTGACCGATGGTAAGGAATATATTCAGTTCGCTTGGTGGTTATCACTTTACCCCGGCATGGCTATTTTATTAACCGTGTTAGGGTATAATCTACTCGGAGAAGGTTTGCGCGATGCGCTTGATCCCAGAAGTCAATCTAGTTGAATGGTTCTAGGCATTAAAGCAAATACTCGCAGATTCAACAATATTAATTAGGATGAATTATGGGATTTTTAACAGGTAAAAAAATATTGATTGCTGGCTTACTCAGCAACCGTTCAATCGCATATGGTATTGCTAAGGCAATGCACCGTGAAGGCGCAGAGCTCGCATTCACCTATCAAGTCGATAAACACGAAAAACGTGTTGCCGGCTTAGCCGCCGATTTTGACTCAACGTTAGTCTTACCTTGCGATGTAGCAGAGGACTCACAAATAGAAGCATTGTTTACCGAGCTAGACAAAAAGTGGGATGGCTTAGACGGTCTTGTGCATTCCGTTGCATTTGTACCAAAAGTAGCACTAGATGGCGATTACTTAGATGCTGTTGATCGTGAATACTTCCGCATTGCACATGACATTAGTTCATACAGCTTCTCAGCACTGGCTAAAGCCGCTTACCCAATGATGAAAGGGCGTAACGGTAGTTTATTAACACTAAGCTACTTAGGTGCAGAGCGTACAATGCCTAATTACAACGTCATGGGCGTTGCTAAAGCAAGTTTAGAAGCCAATGTGCGCTACTTAGCGCAAAGCTTAGGTCCAAGAGGTATCCGTGTGAATGCCGTTTCAGCAGGTCCAATCAAAACACTCGCGGCTTCAGGCATTGGTGATTTCGATAAAATGATTAGCTTTAATGAAAAACATGCAGCGATGCGCAGAAATATCACCATTGATGAAGTAGGTAACGCAGCCGCATTTTTATGCAGCGACCTAGCTTCAGGTATAACTGGAGAGATAACTTACGTTGACGGCGGTATGAACATCACTGCGGCGGGACAAATTGATTAATCTCAATAGATAAAACGTAGTCATTACTGCTACGCAATAAAAAAGCTGACTTTTACAAGTCAGCTTTTTTTATGCTTCTTAATTATATTAAGGTTGTTGGCTACCGACTAATAACTGACGGTTAACTTGAATGTCAGCCTTAGCTTTGAGAGACTTTCCATAAGCACTGACATACTCTTGCGCTAACGCTCGTTCATACTCAACTTCAGCTCTTTGCTTCAAGTCCTCATCCTCATCTAAGACATTAATCACATTAGAAACTTTAACCAAGACATAAGCTCTGTTGGTATCAACAAATGCTGCATAAGCTGGCAGCTTAGTCGCGTTAATTTTAAAGACTTGCTTCATAACAGGTTCAGTTAAACCTTGTGCCATTTTGCGATCAACCGTCACTTCTGGAATCCAATCCAAAGTCTCATCTTGCTCACCAGCTTCTAGTTTAGCAAGTACCGCTTTGCCTTTTTCTTCAGCCAACTTAAGCGCTTGCTCAAGTTTTAGCAGGGCTTCAATACCTGGTTTAACTTCATCAAAAGACCTAGGTGCTTGAGCCTTATACTCAACGACACGTGCAGCAACTAAATTATTCGGTGAAACCTCTACCGCCTCTGTGTTGCGCTGATTGTTCAATACGTCATCAGAGAACACCATATTCATTAATTGCGTATTGCCTTTAAAGTACTTAGCACCATCTTCTCGGTTCAGCCAGTCTGGTGTTTGCACAGTCAAGTTAAACTTCTTAGCAACTGGCTGCAAACTACCAGACTGTTCATAGACAGTATTACTAAACTCTTCAGTCAGTTCTGCATATTTAATCTGTGCTTTTTGGAAAATAAGGTCTGCTTTAATTTGCGGCATTATCTCCTCAAACACAGGTGCTGTACCTGTTACACCATCTAAACGAATAATATGGTAGCCAAACTCAGATTCAACAACCTCACTGATTTGATCAATCTTCATATCAAAAACAGCATCCTCAAATGGTTTAACCATTGCACCACGACCAAAACTGCCTAAACTACCTCCTTTAGTAGCTGAACCAGGGTCTTGGGATAACTTAACCGCCAACTCTTCAAATCGGCTAGGATCGGCTTTTAATTGCGCATCAATTTCAAGCACCTGATCTTTAGCCTTTTGTTTACCTTCATCCGTTGCACTCACACCAAAACCAATCAGAATATGACTTGCTTCACGCTCTTCGCCACCTTTAAACTTATCTAGGTTTTGATCATAAAAATCTTTTACATCCCCATCCGACACCTTAACGCCATTAATTAGGCCGGCAGCTGATAGCAACACAAACTCCATTTTCACCTGCTCAGGCACTTTGAACTTGTCTTTATGGAGCTCGTAGTAGTCTTTTACTTGCTTAGGGGTTACTTCTACTAGAGAAATAAGGGCTGAAGCCTTAATTTCAGCCATACTGACATCACGCTTTTGGTGTTGATATTGTGCAGCTTGTGCTGCAGTAGACTTCGGTGAAAATGCTAAGCTAGCCAAATCATCACGCGCTTGCTGCACAACTAAATCATTTCGAATGCTAGCCTCAAGCTTACTTGCTGTTAAGCCGTTTTGCTCCATTGTTTTCTGATAAATCTCTTCAGAGAACTGACCATTCTCTTGAAATTCTGGCAATCCTAAAATGTGGTCGCTTAACTGCTTGTCACCAATTTGAAAGTTGGCAGCCACAGTTTCTTTATTCACTAAGCGACGCATGATTAAACCATCTAAAATAGACTGTTTAAATGCAGGGCTATCGAACATAGTAGCGTCATATTTTTCACCTTGCGCTTGCATCCGCGTTCTTACAGATTCTAATGTAGAACTATATTCTTGCAGTGAAATTTCATCATTACTCACCTTAGCAACAGGTACGTTACCGCCAGCACCACTCAAATATTGATCAATACCAAATAGTGCAAATGGGATGGTAATAGCGGCTAAAATAATTTTTGCTAACCACCCTTTTGAATGATTACGGATCAGTTCTAACATAAGTCTACTTTCAATATTTTATAACTTCAGATATTGCCAAATATAGGCTAAAAATCAACTTAGTAATATACCATAACTGCACGTTGGACGCACCCTGATATTATGTCCTTGGCTAGAACGTTAATTTTAAGAGATGGGAAAGGCTCTAAAAAGAGTAAGGTGTGTGGCACTTTGCATAAAGAAAGGATAATAAAAAAGAGTGTTAAGTCGAAACTTAACACTCTTTTCATTGTTGGCGGAGCGGACGGGACTCGAACCCGCGACCCCCGGCGTGACAGGCCGGTATTCTAACCAACTGAACTACCGCTCCAGTTAACTCGTATTGCTGTGCTAGTTAATTCCAAAAAATAAAGAGCGCCTATGGCACTCTATTATCTTAAGACAAATATTAAAAAGTTTGGTGGGTGCTAACGGGGTCGAACCGCTGACATTCGCCTTGTAAGGGCGACGCTCTACCAACTGAGCTAAGCACCCTGTATCACTTATCAATATTCTTCAAAACTAACAGTGTTATTTGGTTATATAGCTTAAACAAATAAGCCGCCCAACCAAACAAGTGCGCTAGTTTACAGCATCTTTAAGTGATTTACCAGCTCTGAATTTGGGTGAGTTTGCAGCACTAATTTTAATTGTTGCGCCAGTACGAGGATTGCGGCCATTACGTGCAGCACGTTTACCTATATAAAAAGTACCAAAACCAATTAGAGTAACCACATCGCCTTTTTTCATGGACTTAGTGATTGCATCTGTAGTTGCATCTAGTGAACGGCCTGCTGCCGCTTTGGAAATATCTGCCGATTTAGCTATCTGGTCGATCAAATCTGATTTATTCATGTGTAATCCCCTATTAGATAATTAATATATCAGTCGCAAACCTGATATGCCTTTATATCAAGCTACAAAAGCCTCTGTCAAGAGTGTTTACACTTTAAATTGCAGTTTTTATTTAAAAAATAAGTATCGTTACAATTAATGTGTGATTGCCGCTTTAGTATCTTTTTTCGACTCAGAAGCAGCTGTCGGCAACTCTTTACCATCAATAGGCTTAGGCATTGTTTCTAACGCATATTCCAACACTTGATCAATCCATTTAACAGGATGGATGTTTAAATGATTTTTGATATTTTCAGGAATGTCCGCTAAATCTTTCACATTCGCTTCTGGAATCAGTACCGTTTTAATGCCGCCACGATGTGCTGCTAACAACTTCTCTTTCAAACCGCCAATTGGCAACACTTCACCACGCAAGGTAATTTCACCTGTCATTGCCACATCAGCACGTGCTGGAATATTCGTTAACGCTGAAACCAAAGCCGTTGTTAAACCAATGCCGGCACTTGGTCCATCTTTTGGTGTTGCACCTTCAGGCAAGTGAATATGAATGTCTTTTTTCTCATAAAAATCTGCTGGAATACCGAGTCGCTCTGCACGACTACGTACCACACTCATGGCGGCTTCTAGCGACTCTTGCATCACGTCACCTAGTTTACCTGTTTTAATCATTTTACCTTTACCTGGCATTACAACCGTCTCAATGGTTAGCAACTCGCCGCCAACAGACGTCCACGCTAGCCCTGTGACCTGTCCGATTTGATTCTCTTTGGCAGCAACACCAAAGTCATAACGGTAAATACCAAGATAATTATCAATATTATCAACAGTCACTTCGATCTTTTTAATGGCATTAATCTCTTCACCATCATCTGCACGATGATGAATTTTAGCATCCGTCTTGCTTTGCAATAAAGCTTTAACCACCTTACGACACATCTTAGATAATTCTTGCTCAAGACGCCTAACGCCAGCTTCACGCGTGTAATACTGCACAATATGTCGAACAACATCTTCACCAACACTAATTTCAGTTTTCTTTAAACCATTGGCTTTAAGCTGTTTTGGTAGTAAATAACGTTCAGCGATATTCACTTTCTCATCCTCTGTATAGCCAGCAAGGCGAATAATCTCCATTCGATCCAACAATGGTGCAGGAATATTCATGCTATTAGCAGTTGCGATAAACATCACATCAGACAAGTCATACTCAACTTCAGCATAATGATCTGTAAACGTGTGATTTTGCTCTGGATCTAACACCTCCAATAAGGCAGATGATGGGTCTCCACGCTGGTCTTGGCCCATTTTGTCCACTTCATCTAACAGGAATAATGGGTTTTTAACACCTGCTTTAGCCATGCTTTGCAGTACTTTACCAGGCATAGAACCAATGTACGTACGTCTATGGCCACGAATCTCAGCTTCGTCTCTTACACCTCCTAGTGCCATACGAATAAACTTGCGGTTAATCGCTTTCGCAATACTTTGTCCAAGTGATGTTTTACCAACCCCTGGCGGGCCTACTAAGCATAAAATTGGTGCTTTCACTTTACCAACACGTTGCTGGACCGCCAAGTACTCAACAATCCGTTCTTTAACTTTTTCTAGGCCGTAATGATCGGCATCTAAAACTTGCTCTGCAGCCGTTAAGTCGCGACTAATTTTAGTTTTTTTCTTCCAAGGCAAGCCAACCAGCGTATCAATATAGTTACGGACAACCGAAGCTTCAGCTGACATTGGTGACATCATTTTTAGCTTCTTAAGCTCGGCACTTACTTTAGCTAATGCCTCTTTTGTCATCCCAGCTGTTTTAATTTTTTTCTCAAGCGCTTCTATCTCGTCATTATCATCTTGCTCACCAAGCTCTTTTTGAATCGCCTTCACTTGCTCATTCAAGTAATACTCACGCTGGCTTTTTTCCATTTGGCGCTTTACACGGCCACGGATACGCCTCTCTACCTGCAGGATATCAATTTCAGATTCCATCAATTGCAACAAGTGCTCTAAGCGCTCAGTCACACTTAACATTTCTAATACGTTCTGTTTTTCTTCCAGTTTCAATGTAAGGTGTGCTGAGATGGTGTCAGCTAAACGTCCTGCTTCGTTAATCGTTGCAAGGGAAGTGAGAATCTCTGGTGGAATTTTTTTGTTGAGTTTCACATACTGATCGAATTGTGTCATGACCGTACGCATCAATGCTTCAACTTCGCTATCTTCTTCATGAAGTTGTTCAATCGCCTCTGGTTTCGCCCAGAAACTACCGTCTATCTCTTCAAATTCTGAAACACGTACACGATGTAAACCTTCAACCAATACCTTCACAGTACCATCTGGTAGCTTAAGCATTTGCAATACCGTTGCAATAGTCCCTATTTCGTAAATATCATCAGCATCAGGCTCATCTTTTGTTGCTGACTTTTGCGCGACTAACATGATTTTTTTATCGGCATCAGACGCAATTTCGAGCGCCTTTACCGACTTATCTCTTCCCACAAAAAGTGGGATGACTAAATGTGGGTAAACCACAACATCCCGCAAAGGCAATAATGGCATTTTTCCATGCGCCAATGGCTCAGCAGCTGTCATTTCTGTAGTGTTTGTTGATTCAGTCATAGTTACCTTAAATTTTACACGGGGTTGTGCCCTATGCCATTAAACATGGGAACAATATTTGGTACTTCAAGGGCAAGCGGTAATAAAAACTTTAATCAATACGAAAAATTGTACTGATACTTCACTATTAAGCCTCTCAATTAACATTGAAAATAGCTAATGCGAAATATTCGCTAGTTAGCTGGCTTTTTCCGCTAATTCAGGAGGGTCTTGAAAAATCATCTCGGGTGTTGCGCCATCATTAATCACGTCTTCACTAATAATTACTTTAGTTAAGTTTTCCATTGAAGGGATATCATACATAATTTCAAGCAATGCTTGTTCTAAAATAGAGCGAAGACCACGTGCACCTGTTTTGCGTTTGAGTGCTTTTTTAGCAACTTCTTTCAAAGCTTCCTCTGAAAACTCAAGCTCCACACCTTCCATCTTGAAAAGTTTGGCGTACTGCTTGGTTAACGAATTTTTAGGTTGCGTTAAGATCGCCATTAACGCTTCTTCATCTAATGATTCTAGTGTTGCAACAACAGGCAAGCGACCAATAAATTCTGGAATAAGGCCAAATTTAATTAAGTCTTGTGGCTCAATATCACGCAACACTTCACCCACTTCGCTCAAATCGTCTTTGCTTTGAACTTCCGCACCAAAACCAATACCGCCTTTTTTAGAGCGTAAACGAATGATTTTATCTAGGCCATCAAATGCACCGCCACAAATAAATAGGATGTTAGTGGTGTCTAACTGCACAAACTCTTGATTAGGATGCTTGCGCCCACCTTGTGGTGGAATAGAAGCCACGGTCCCTTCAACGAGTTTCAGCAACGCTTGCTGCACACCTTCGCCAGACACATCACGTGTAATCGATGGGTTTTCTGATTTGCGCGAAATTTTATCAACTTCATCAATATAAACAATGCCACGTTGTGCTTTTTCAACGTCATAATCACACTTTTGCAATAGTTTTTGCATGATGTTTTCAACGTCTTCGCCTACATAGCCCGCTTCAGTTAGCGTTGTCGCATCCGCCATCACAAATGGCACATCTAACAAGCGTGCTAAGGTTTGAGCTAGTAGCGTTTTACCTGAACCTGTTGGACCAATCAGTAAAATATTGCTTTTTTGAATTTCAACATCATCTTTTGTCGTGCTATCAGAGATATGGTTGTGTTCAAGACGTTTGTAGTGGTTATAAACCGCTACAGATAAGTTTCTCTTAGCGAGGCTTTGACCAATAACATATTGATCTAGAATTTTAGAAATTTCTTTAGGGCTAGGCAGTGATTTTTCTGTGGTTTTGATATCACTGAGGCTGTGTATTTCTTCTTTAATAATGTCATTACACAAATCAACGCATTCATCACAGATAAAAACAGAAGGGCCAGCAATTAACTTTTTAACTTCATGCTGACTTTTCCCGCAAAATGAGCAGTAAAGTAGTTTTTCTTCTTCAGACTTGGTAGCCATTTAAAATTCCTGTTGCTTGATTTATATTATGCTACTGCAGTACGGTCAGTAATCACTTTATCAATAAGACCATACTTAACTGACTCTTCAGCACTCATAAAGTTGTCACGTTCAGTATCAACATTAATTTCTTTTGAAGATTTACCGGTGTTGTCAGCTAAAATCGCATTCAAACGTTCGCGTAAGTACATGATTTCTTTAGCTTGAATTTGAATATCTGAAGATTGCCCTTGGAATCCACCAGAAGGTTGGTGAATCATGACACGTGAATTTGGTAGGCTAAAACGCTTACCTTTCGTGCCGGCTGACAATAAGAATGCTCCCATGCTGGCTGCTTGACCGATGCATAAAGTGCTGACATCAGGCTTAATGAACTGCATGGTGTCATAAATTGACATGCCAGCAGTCACAGAACCGCCTGGAGAGTTGATATAAAAAGAAATGTCTTTATCGGGATTTTCTGCTTCTAAAAACAACAACTGCGCAACAATTAAATTGGCAGAGTTATCATTAACAGGTCCAACCAAGAAGATGACACGCTCTTTTAATAAGCGAGAGTAAATATCATACGAGCGTTCACCACGACCACTTTGCTCAATCACCATTGGAATGTACCCTAGGTTTTGAGTCTCTTGTGCTTGGTTAATCAAGCCTGTATCTTCACTCATGTTTGTCGCCTCTTTATCATCCTGCCATTAATTCATCAAAATCCACTTTAGACTCTGAAACTTTTGCCTTCTTAAGGACCCACTCAACAACATTATCTTCTGTTGCCAAAGCTGCTGGCTCATCTAAGCGCTTCACATCTGCATAATACCAATCAACCATTTGTGCTGGCTTTTCATAGTTCTGAGCAAAGGTTTCAACCATCGCCTTCACCTGGTCTGCATCCGCTTGCAAGTTCTCAGTATTGACTAATTCTGACAGAATTAAACGTAAAGAAGAGCTACGTTTCGCCTGTTCTTCAAACATTTGTGGTTGTAATTGAATCGTTTTCGGATCCATTCCACGCTGTTTTAAGTTTTGTGTCGTCATTTGCATCATGCGTTCAATCTCAGAGCTCACGATTGCTTTTGGTAATTCCAGCTCAGTTACATCAACTAAACCTTGGAACACTTGTTCTTTCACACGTGCTTTAATGCGTTTTTCAACTTCCTGCTCTAAACTTGATTTGATTTCAGCGCGCAATCTCTTAACGTCACCGTCCTCAACACCCAATGTTCTAGCGAAGGCTTTATCCACTTCAGGGTATGTCGGCTCTGAAACACTATTATATTTCACAGTGTAGTTAACTTTTTTGCCTGCCAAGACTTCTGGCTCATGGTCTTTTGGATAAGTAATATCAAATTCCTTAGTATCGCCAGCTTTCCCGCCAGTGAGCTCTTTATCAAAAGCTTCAATACGGCCAACTTCGCCTAGAACAATATCCATCCCTTTATTACCAGTGCTTTCAACCTCTTTGCCATCAATGGATGCTGTTAAATCGATATTAATACGATCCGACTTCTTAGAGGCACGCTTCACCAATGAGTAGCTCACACGTTGCTTCACTAAAACATCAATCGTTTTATCAATATCTTTAGCAGCCACTTTAAGTATTGGTTTTTCAACCTTCACTTTTTTGACATCACCCAATTTAACTTCAGGAATAATCTCAAATGTCGCGATGTACTCAAGCTCTTTTGCAGCTTCTGCAAAAGGCTTATGCTCAATATTAGGAAAGCCTGCTACACGAAACTTATGCTCTACAACAGCATCGCTAAAGGTAGTCTCAACCGCTTTAGAGTAAACCTCATCACGTGCTTGCGCGCCGTATTGTTGGCTTACCAAGCTCATTGGTGCTTTACCTGGACGAAAGCCTGAAAATTTTGCTGTGCGCGAAATTTCAGAAAGTCGGTTTTTAATTACATTCTCTAACTCGGTAAGCGGTATAGAGATTGTCATGCGTCGTTCGATATTACTAATTGTTTCAACAGATACAGCCATGTTGTTGCGCTTCCCGATTAATATGTTCATTGAAGAACGATAAGATTTAATGGTGCGAAAGGAGAGACTCGAACTCTCACGCCTTTCGGCGCTGGTACCTAAAACCAGTGCGTCTACCAATTCCGCCACTCTCGCATATGTTTATGACCGCGCTCAGACTGGATCATAAACACCAAAGGCGATATTGTATATCAAATGATACCGTCTGGAAAAGCTTAATCTTAGTTAATTCCAATAATTTATAAACTCCTTCAATTCCACACCTTTATTTCACAGTCTGAAAAATAATTTTCTAGCGTTAGATTTAAATTTACTTTTTTAACAACGGTAGTTAAAGTATGGCACTAGATTAAAGACAATAAGTATATTAAAGTCTATTGATTGGGCTTACGACTTTAAACCATTATTTTATTTAGATTGATTAATTATGCAAAACACGAACCAAACTGCTGAAAACAATATGCTACGCACCGAGTTAGAATTACTCATGAAGGAGCGTGAGAACTTATTAGTGATTGCAGGTATTGCCGCAGGGTTGATTGCAGAAATCAATACAAACGACTTACCTATTCGCACTGTAGAGGCCGCTGACTTACTTGCGACGACAGTCAATCAATTGTCAGAAGAAACATTACAAGACGCGCTCAACTCCGTTAAAGCTTCTATCGAATCATAGATTCGCATTAATTTCTATCGGTTTTTAATAGCATTAGGCTAACACCTTCAATTATGCGAAACAAAAAACAATATTGCACGTCCCTTTTGCTCAGCCTATTGATTTCAGGTTGCGCAACAGAGCCACCACCAAAACCGCTAGTGCGTAGCTCAGCAGCCATATTGGCGAAAAATCCAGTTAGCGCAGAATTTAATACGTATTTAACACAGCAAGGCTACAACAAAGAGAACTTACCACTGAGCGCATGGGGGCTTGATGAATTAACTTTATGTGCGCTTTTTTATCATACGGACTTGGATGTTGCTAAACAGCAGCTAGCCCTAGCCAACCTGGCAATTCAAACAGCTGGTACAAAAAGAAACCCAGCCATTAATGCTGATATTGCGCATAGCAATCAAAAAAATGGCGATATCAAGCCTTGGGCTTATGGCTTATCCGTCGACATTCCAATTGCAACCAATAACAAGCGTGGCTTCAAAGTTGAAAAAGCTAAACAAAATGCTGAAGCAAGTCGCATGAATGTTGCTGAAACCGCTTGGAAGTTGCGCAATCAAATCGCGACGGATTTAATTGCTTTTCACCAAAACGAGTCTGAAACTCAGCTATTTCAACAAGAATTGGAAGCGCATAACAGCATTGCCAACATGCTAGAAAAGCGCGTCAATGCTGGCATTACATCAAGAACAACATTAAATAACGTGCGTTTGTTAGCACTAAAAACAAAGCATAGCCTTAGCAAAACAGAAGCTCATTCCAAGCTGCTTAAAGCGAAACTAGCTGCCAATATTGGTTTAACGCCAGAGCAGTTTGATGACATAAAAATTAAACCGCTTTCAATAGAAAGTACATTGCAAGAGCAAGCCACTCTGTTAGAAACACCTTTAGAGGCTAAAGTATTACAAGAACAAGCATTGCTGAACCGCATTGATATACGCCGCAGCATTGCTCAATATGCAACAGCAGAGGCGGAAATCAAACTGCAAGCGGCGAAGCAGGTACCCGATATCACCCTTAGTCCAGGAGTTTTGTTCGAGTTTGGTGACAAGGTTTGGTCATTAGGTTTTTCTAGCTTATTCAACTTATTACGCCCCAATACGGCACTCACTGAGGTAGCCAAACAGTTGCGAGCCATTCAAGGTGCGCAATTTAAAAACTTACAAGCAACCATCATTGCTGAAATAAGCCAAGCCCATGCAGGCTATCAAGCCGCGACACAAACCACAAAGCAAGCTAAAGAAGCGCTAACCAACCAGGCGGCACAAGAGCAAAGAATGCGCAAACAATTTAACAGTGGTTTAATCGGCAAACTCGACCTCATGCAGTACACACTAAACACCTTAGTTGCAAAACAACAACTATTAGCTACCCAGTTTGCATTGCTCAAAGTGAATAATCAAATTGAAAATATCATGCAAAAACCACTATATAGCAACTTCCAACTGTCAACTCAACATGCAATAAGGTCAAATAATGATGAATAAAAAGATTGCCATTATTATCGGCTTACAAGCCTTTTTAATTGTTCTTTTATTCTGGATGCTGGTTTTTTACGGCAAAGATGAGTTTGAGGACTTCCGCACAGAGCAAGAAGAAGAAATCGAAAGCATTGACCGTGTGACGGAAAAAGAAGGCATTAGTATTGTTAGCCTATCTCCAGCGGTTCAGAAAAACAGTGGGATTAGTACTGCCAGTGTAACGCCTATGGCTTACCTAGGTGAAATCAAAAGCTTTGGCACTGTGATGCCGATAGATGCATTAATCGTCGCAAAAACAAAACTGCTTAATTTAAAAGCAGCACTGGTCTCAGCACAAACCAATAGTCGACAGCACCAAACGCAATATAAGCGACTAAAAGCATTGAATGCTGATGATAAAAACGTATCAGACCTTGCGGTTCAACAAGCGCTCACTTTAGCCTCAAATGATAGAGCGACAATCAATAGCAAGGCTTTAGAAATCCGAAATTTGCAATCAAACGTGGGGCTTCAATGGGGTAATGCATTAGCAAAACAGGCTTTAAGCAATCAAACAACACCTCTTTTTCAAGGCTTACTGACTAGAAAAAATGTACTTATCCAAGTGAGCTTGCCTTTTAATGCGCCAGATCCAACATCTGGAAGTACCGTTCAAGTAACACCACTGAATGGGACTGAGTCAATTTCAGCAGCTTATATTTCTGCTGCAACGCAGGATGATAGCAACGGCGCAGGAAAAACATTTTATTACAGAGCTCCAGCAAACAATTTACGCCTTGGCATGCGCGTTTCGGTAGAGGCCAGTGCTGCTCAAAACAAAGCGAGTAATGGCATAGTTATCCCTAGCAGTGCTGTTGTTTGGTATGCCGGCACGCCTTGGGCTTACTTCAAAGAAGACAACAACCAATTTATACGCAAACCAATTTCTGCAGATACTGAAGTTGATGCAGGCTGGTTTAATAAAGGATTTGATGCGAGCAGTATCGTCGTCGTTAAAGGTGCGCAGTTATTGCTGTCTGAAGAGTTTAAGTATCTTATTAAGAATGAAAATGATGACTAAGGCAAGCCTTTCAATGCTATTTGACTCAACATCATCTCATACAGCACGGTCTGATGCAGCACAGTGCACGAAGGTAATCTAATATGATGTCCGCAATCGTCCGTTTTTCTATTCACTTTTATGGCGTTATCATTGGCTTAGCTGTTCTTGTTGTGCTGTATGGCAGTTATAGTTTAACGCGCAGTAATTTAGATGTTTTTCCTGAATTCTCGCCTACCCAGATTATTATTCAAACAGAATCTCCCGGACTATCTGCCGAGCTAGTAGAAAGCTTAGTTACGCAGCCTATTGAAACGTCAATTGCTGGCACGGTTGGCGTTTCAGACATGCGTTCACAGTCGATTCCTGGCCTATCTGTTGTGACGGTTATTTTTGCTCCTTCCTCTGACATTTACCGCAATCGTCAAGTGGTTGCTGAGCGATTAAGCACACTGAACACAAGACTTCCTGAAAACATTACACCTAACATCACTCCGCTAACCTCCTCAGCCAGCACGGTGTTAGGTTTTGGCTTAACCTCTCAACACCGTAGCTTAATGGAGCTACGCACGCTGGTTGATTGGACGGTAACGCCCCATTTACTATCCATTCCTGGGGTTGCTGATGTCAATGTATTTGGCGGTGAAGTGCGTCAATACCAAGTACAAATCGATCCTGCAAAACTATTACAATATCAACTCAATATCAATGACGTTGTTGATGCGGCCAAGAAATCGACTGGCGTCAGCGGTGCAGGCTATATTCAAAATAGTAATCAACGCATTATCGTCAACACCCAAGGTCAAGCTACCACTCCAGAAACACTAGCGAAAGCCACGCTAAAGCATATCAATGGCCGCACTATTCATATTGGCGATATTGGCCGAGTGGTAGAAGGTGCAGCACCATCCATCAGCGCAGCAGCGATTAATGAAGAAACTGGCATTTATTTGTCTGTTCAAGGGCAGTTAGGCGCCAATACGCATGCCGTCACGATTGCCATTGAAGAAGCATTACAAGAACTCAAGCCCACCTTTGCACGTGAGAAAGCGACCTTGCACGAAGGCTTGTTCCGCCCTGCTAACTTTATTGAAACGGCGATAAGAGGTGTTAGGACCGATATTTTAATTGGCTCTACTTTAGTCATCACCATCCTATTTTTATTCCTGTTTAATGTCCGTACAGCGTTTATCTCAGCAACAGCCATTCCTTTATCATTACTAACAGCCATTGTTGCCCTCAGTTACTTTGGTGTTGGGTTAAATATCATGGTGTTAGGTGGCCTTGCCATTGCACTAGGTGAAGTAGCTGATGATGCCATCATCGATACCGAGAATATTTTTAGGCGTTTACGTGAAAACCGCTCATTGGATAAACCACTTTCTAACTTTAAAGTTGTTTATAAAGCTTCAATGGAGGTGCGTAGCTCTGTTGTCTATGCAACTGTGATCGTTGCACTGGTATTTGTACCACTGCTAACGTTAAGTGGTGTAGCAGGCAAGCTGTTTGCCCCGCTTGGATTGGCTTATATCACGGCCATCATGGCCTCTTTGGTCGTCGCCCTTACTATCACCCCTGCTTTGTGTTATTTATTGCTAGGCAACGCTAAACTGGAGTCAGAAGACTCTCCTATCATTAAAGCCATCAAAATCACTTACGTGAAGCTGCTACACAAAATCGAACAGTATTTTAAAGTCGTGCTAACTGGCAGCTTCTTGCTGATCGCATTAGGCCTAGCTGTGTTATTGCTATTTAAAAGCCAATTTATACCAGCACTGCATGAAGGTCACTTCATTATGCACATGACCGCAGTGCCAGGCACCTCAGAACAAGAGTCCTTAAGGCTGGGTAAAAAGGTCTCTAGTGTATTGCGTAAAATTGACGGCGTGCAATCGGTGACGCAGTGGGTTGGTCGCGCACCAAATGGGGCAGATACCTTTGGCACGCATTACAGTGAGTTTGAAATAGAAATTGGTACACTATCCGGCAATGAGCAAGAACGTATCTTGGCGGACATTCGAGAAGAACTGGCTGGCGAAACAGAAGACCAAGATGATGATGGCGTGGCAGAAATAGGTTTCGTTGGTGTTAACTTTGCCATCAATACATTTTTAACCGAGAGGATTGAAGAAACCATCTCAGGTTATGCCGCATCCACTGTGATTAATATTTACGGTGCGGATCTAGATGCCTTAGATCGTGATGCGCAAAAAATTGCTGCCATTGTTTCCGATGTAAGAGGTGCAGAAGATGTACTACTACAATCCCCGCCAGGTACGCCACAAGCCGTCATTCGAATCAGGCCTGAAAAACTAGCTGAGTGGGGTTTGAAAACCGTTGATGTACTAGACGCTTTACGTGCCTCGTATGAAGGCGTTCCGATTGCACATGTTTACTTAGGCAATCACGTGGTTGGGTTAACGGTCGTTTTAGAAGAAGAAGCGCGCGATGATGTTGGCGACATTAATAACATTCCGTTTTTTAACCCAGATGGCAAGTTGCTACATTTAAAAGATATTGCCTTTATCACCCAAGAAAATGGCCGCTCTAAGATACTGCATGCAGGTGCAAAACGTATCCAAACGATTACAGCCAATGTAGAAGGTCGCGATATTGCCAGCTTCAATGAAGATATTCGCAAAAAAATCAAAAGTGATATTCAACTACACCAAGGCAATTACTTGGAATTTACTGGCGAAGCTGAAGCCAATGCTCAGTCTCGAGAAGACTTGTTAGTCCACTCCATCCTTGCAGGCGTGGCAATTTTCTTAATGCTATATGTCGCTTTTGGTCGATTACGCAACCTGCTACTGACCTTCGTTAACCTGCCATTCGCCCTTATTGGCGGTGTGATTGCGGTGCTGTTTACTGGCGGATGGATTTCACTGGGTTCATTGGTTGGCTTTGTGACTTTATTTGGCATCACGCTACGCAACTCAATTATGATGGTTTCGCACTTTCAACATTTAATTGATGAAGAAAATTGCACGTGGAATTTAGAAACCTGCATTCGTGGTGCGACTGAGCGATTACCGTCAATCTTAATGACGGCTTTAGTGACTGGCTTAGGCTTGCTGCCTCTAGCTGCTGGTAGCAATCAACCTGGTCGTGAAATTGAGGGGCCGATGGCGACTATTATTGTCGGAGGGTTAGTGACTTCGACGATATTGAACTTACTGATTTTACCAACCATTATGCTGCACTTTGGCCGCTTTAAAAAACAGGTGTTAGATTAGTTATTAATTGTTAGCCTAGAAAGACTGCCTAATCATATTTAATATATTTGAATCTCGCATCATCATTCGGTGTGCCAGTTAAAGCACCCTCCTCTAATGCGGGTTGCCAAGCAATGACTTGCTCTATCTTCGCTGCTAATTCAAAATCTTTATCGGTAATGCCTTTGGCATCATGTGTACACAACTTAACAATCACAAAAGCATAAGAAACCGTTAAATCAGGGTGATGCCAAGCGGCCTCAGCCAAATGTCCAACCGTATTAACGACCATGAGAGTCGCTTTCCAGCCACTGGTTTTAACCTTACGTCGTATCCAGCCATTTTCAAAGAACCAGTGTGGTAGTTCCTTCCCTAGCTTTTCTACGACTTCATTTTCAGTGTAAACTTTTCCTGTAGTCATCTTTAGTGAATTGACCCTGCGACTTTATCTAGCGTTTCGTAGTTCATACCTTCTAAAAAGTATTCACAATCCGCTTTCTTTAACATCCATTGACCAAATGTTTTATTCAACACAAAGTCACTAAAAGCTTCATCAATGATGCCACTTTCCTGCATCATTCTAAGGCTTAATTCTGGGCCATCTGGCTTATTGGATTTCACTAGAATTAGCTGCTGCGCACCCACTTTTCCCGCCAGCCAAGCCGCGATACTATCTGATGTAACATCCCAGCTTTTTGGAATACTATCGTCGGCCAACACCATCTGACTAGGCAGCCAGACGATACAGCGATGCTGCCATGTCCGCTCGTCTATTTCCATTTCTGTTCTTGCTACCGCTAAATCAGAGTTCATATTGGCCATTATCAACCCAAACTGATCCATGGCTAACACAGCTAGCTTATGCGCACATGCCTCACTAATTTTCGATACCTTTTGTGCATCTCGCACAGCATCTGCAAATATACCGCCACCTGGCACAAGAATGATATTGCCATCACTGAATTTGGTAAACAACCCAAGCCAACGCTCAAGCTCTGGTGAACCTAGTAAACTACCGCCAACTTTAACTACCCACACGACTCTTCCTTTTTTTTATTTTTTGCGGCATATACACGCTGATGGGCACCGATAGACAATGAAAACAGTCTCATTATTTTTCTTATTGCCCGCCCCAAAACAGGGCTGGTTATTATTACTTGTATAAAAGCTATAATCAAATTATTTGAAGCGCTTTAACAATTCGCTCATAGTAGACGCTTTATCCAATGTTTCCAAGTACTCTTTTGACCCATCAGAATCAGCAACAATACCGCCACCTGCGTAATAACTGAATTCTTCATTATTAATGACCGCTGTCCGAATCGCTATATTGGTATCCAGCTTACCATCAAAACCAATGTAACCAATCGCACCACAATAAACACCACGCCGATTAGGCTCAAGCTCTTCAATAATTTCCATGGCGCGTATTTTTGGCGCACCTGTAATGGACCCACCTGGAAAACACCCCTTCAATAAATCGATAACGGTTGTGTTCTGTTTAAGCTTAGCCGTCACAGTGCTGACTAGGTGATGTACATTCGCAAAACTTTGTAATTGGAAAAGTTTTTCGACTTTTACACTACCTGTTTCACAACTCTTACCAATGTCATTCCTTAGCAAGTCTACAATCATTAAGTTTTCTGCTTGATCTTTACGACTGTTTCGCAACGTTTGCGCATTGGCTAAATCTTGCTCAATGTCTTTAGCACGCGGCATTGTGCCTTTAATCGGCCGTGTCTCAACATGATCTCCAATGACTTGTACAAAGCGCTCTGGTGAATTGGACAATACCTGAAAGCTATCGTTCTGCTTCAATGGTAACTGCATATAAGCCATAAAAGGCGCCGGACTTATTTCACGTAGTTTTTTATACGCAAGCCAGCTATCTCCGCACACCTGAGCTGAGAAGCGCTGCGCTAAGTTAACCTGATAGCAGTCTCCAGATTGGATATAATTTTTTATTCGGTCAAATGCGGTGTGATAGCCTTTTTCAGAAAAGTTACACTGCGTCTCTGATTTCACTTTAAAAGTAGACTCTTCAAGTGCATTAGGCGCATCAAACAACCGCACCAGTGCAGGCCAACCCTGTTTTGTTTTTTCAGAAAACCCATGTGAAATCAACACCGCAGTCCTTTTCCGATGATCAACCACGACAGCCCAGTCATAGATACCGACCATCATTTCAGGTATATTTTCAGGTGTATTCTTGTCGTCTATACGTTCTAATCGACGACCTAAATCATAGGAAAAATAACCCATCGCGCCGCCAGAAAATGGTACGCCAACATCCTGTGCTGGGTACCGTTCAAGCAATTGGTTTAGTAAGAAAAAAGGATCCTCCTTGCTTATTATTGGCTTTCTATCATGAATGCTAGTGATACTGCCATTAGTCACCAATGTCGCAATTGGCCGTGAAACGAGAATATCGTATTGTCCATACTGGCTACCTGGCTCACCTGTCTTCTTATCAACTGCTTGCCCACTATCGAGCAACATTGCCCAAGGTTCATGTGCAATTTTCTCAAATAAGCGCGCACTATCATGATGGTAAGGCAATGTATGTTTCAAAACAGCCATCAAGTAGCGCTCCTAGCACAAGCGAGCCTGGCGACTGCGTACGCAGGAAAACAAACATCTAACTCCTCTTGGCATTGCATTGCCGAGGCTACGGACATGGTTGGGTATTGTAGTATTTGTGCAATCGCTTCCACCAAAAAACTACCTGCGCCTGCACTCACTATCGTCATGCCTACTTTTAAATGTTTTGCCACGGCTAATTGAATTTGATCAGATTGTTTCTGCTTACAAGCTTGTGCCAACTGTTGCCAGCTTTCAAGCGGCTTACTCTCCACATCATATCCCACCATACGTGCTAAGCGCCTTGCAGAGGCGAATATTGTCTTAGCTTCACCATCTGCCGTTTCCGCCATATCAACGGCCTCAGGGAGCTCTTGCGTTAAACGATAAACATCCGCCATGGTTGCAAAATATTCGGCAGCTACATTGGTTTCTACACTATCTAAACTTAGCTTTTGCGCAACGGCCATCACTGGCGTACGCACTACTCCAGTGTATACCAAGGTATCTTGCTGCATGCGTTCCGCATCTGTCAACTCCCCACCCACCACTTTACCACCATCAATCACAATAATATCAGTCGTCGTGCTCCCAATATCAACTAACAATGCAGATGGTAGTTGTTGCGCAATTAAACGCGCACTTGCATGCCAATTGGCAGAAGCAATCAGCTTGGCATGACTTTCCACACCCTCGATTGAAACAAATGGCTGCTCACTCTCTTGACTCATATAATAAAACAGCACACTTCGCTTAAGCAGTTGGTTGATAAGGGTTGAAATCTCCAAAACGCCTTGATGCCTATTTTCAAATAAATCAACCAACTCGCCCGTCATAGTCACAGCATGTGTCACTTGATTTGGTATGACATTAAAGGTCTTCAACATTGCCATCAAGGCTGTTTCTAATCGATCTAAACCCAGCCATAACGGACAAGCGATTTGCTGAGACTGCAATACATTGCCCGTCTCACCTAACAGCACAGCTTTTACATGCGCCCCGCCAATATCCCAACCCATGCTATGCATGTGCAAATTCGACCATCACTTCATGATGTTGTATGGTTGGCCATTCATAGCCTGGTTGAGTCAGTGTTTTCATCAACAATTCTGCAGGGTTGTAACCTGTCGCTTCTTTCAACGCCATATAGCTAGTCGTTAGTCGTGGGTTAATCTCAACGACAACAATTTCTCCTCCACCTCCATTACCGACAATCACATCAATGCCAACATAGCCCCTTAAATCAGGTAGCAGTTGTGCGACTTGATTAGCTAATGCTGCAAACTCAATCCAATACTGTTGCATGCCATTCACTAGGCAGCCTTTATACGACAATTCATTATTTTCTTTTTTAATCAATTGTTTATTGCAACTTAATAAATAGGCTGCACCTTTATTCATCACACACGCAATACTACCAGCAGCGCCTTGCAGGTATGGTTGAATAACATGTGTCTTTGTATAGTTTTTCTTCAGCAACCACTGTTCTAATAACAATGCAGAATCAAAAACAACCGTCTCTTCGCACCCTGCACCATCATCAGGTTTCGCTAACCATGCCACACCTTTAGTTTTAGGCCATAGGTCATATTGGTAGGTCGCCATTGTATTAACATCGGCTTGTTGCAATAGTGCATAAGTTGCTAATTTACTGCTACAGGTGTTAACCGCGGTTAAACCACAACCTAATATGCATTTGTTATACGCTAGCGCCAAGGCTGTCAACTTAGATAAGTCACCGCCTGTTTCAGGTGCAACCAACCAAACAGCATCGACTGAACCCACAATTTCTTCCCAAACACCCCATACATCATCATCCGCATCAACCAGGTAGCAGGTATGGCAGTCAGTCGGCAATGTCACCCGTACGTCGACTGTGGTAATAACCTCATAAGGCAGGTCAGATAAGTCATGCAACAGCGCATCACGCATGCCCAAACCTTGTGCTAATAAGCCTGATGGCAAGTCACTATCATTTAAGCCACCACTGGTGATAAACTCACAGACAAATATTGTTTTTATAGGTTTATTTTGCACATTATTCCAGTGATCGATTTGTTGAATGGCGTTGTTGTTCACGCTAAAAAAGGCATTCGTTCAGAATACCACCCCATTCAATCTGCTTTGACCAACTCCAGCCAGCCAGTCGATATTGTAAAGGCTTTTCAGCGCCTACACCCATTTAAAACGCTGTATATCGCAGATTTAAATGCTATCCAAAGCTTAGAGAACACAGGAGAATGCCACCACCAAACACTAGAAACGATTCATCAGCTATTTCCCGATCTAACCATATGGTTAGATGCAGGAATTAACAGTGCCTCAAGAGCAGAAAAATGGCCCTCAGATTACATCCAGATTGTATTAGGCAGCGAATCGTTCTCCGGTATTGCACAATATCAATCACTGACATCAAAGTTGATACGCCCTTTTACGCTATCGTTAGATTTTTCACCACAAAGTTACTTAGGGCCAGAAGCTTTACTACAAGATCCGCAACACTGGCCTGCACAAATCATTGCCATGACCTTATCGCAAGTTGGTGCCAATACTGGTGTTAATATACAAATCCTTCAAAGTATCTTATCGAAAGCGGGCAAACAAGGTGTTTACGCAGCGGGCGGCATTCGTGACATCAATGACTTACTGCAGCTTAGGCAGCAAGCGGTAAAAGGCGCTTTAATTGCCTCTGCACTCCACAATAAACAGTTAACAAGCATAGACTTAGCGAACCTCTGTGCATAAAAAAGCCTGAGTAAAACTCAGGCTTTTTAAACAGCTTAGAAACCTATTCTAAGTTAGCATGCAATGTGCGCATACCTTGTTCAGTTAAGTCTTCAGCAAAGATTAACTCAGAAATAGCGCCTTCCAAGAACACCAAAGTAGATAACTCAAACTGCGAACCCATTGGCATACCCTTAACAGGTGCAAAGCTGTCATCTTGACCAACTTGCACAACTAAATTAGCAACGTCAGCCATTGCTGAAGATTTTTTCATTGAAATCACTGCTAATTTAGCACCAACTTCTTTTGCTTTTTTCACGAATGGTAATAATGTTGCTGTACCGCCAGAACCTGAAACCAAGATAAGTAAATCGCCCTCTTTAATCGCTGGTGTAACCACTTCGCCTACCATGAATACTTTATGGCCAGAGTGTACTAAACGCATAGCAAAGAAGCGTGATACTAATAATGAACGACCAGCGCCACCAATGAAAGTTGCGCCAGCACCTTTTACCATCTTAACTAATTCAGCAGCTTTGCTTTTATCAGTGACATCTAAGATGCGCGTTAAATTATCTAAAATATTTTGTTGATGATCCATTTTTTATCCTTTAAATCTAATTGATTAACTGTTAAGCCATAGCCTGATACAAAAAATCCCGACACATTGCTGAGTCGGGATTTTATATGCTCATATCAATAATAAATTATTGATAGTGGAAGTTATCCGTGAGCAATTTTTGTAATTTCTGCAGCAGAAGCAGCAGGATCAGCAGCACCGTAAATAGCAGCACCTGCAACAATAATCGTTGCGCCAGCATCGCGAACTTGAGCAGCTGTGTTGGCTTTAACACCACCAGCAACTGAAATTTCAACGCCTGTTTTCATAGCAGCAATAGCAGCTAAATCAGTAAATGGTGTTTGGCCAGCAGCTTGCTGATCTAAACCAGTATGAACACCGATGATGTGTGCACCAGCAGCAACTAGCTCTTTAGTCAAAGCAACTTTATCAGCAACATTGATCAAGTCAACTTGTGCTTTTTTACCGTATTTGTTTGCAACATCAATCATACCTTTGATAGTGCCCATATCAGCACAACCAAGAACTGTACAGATATCTGCACCAGCTTTGTAGAATGGCTCAGCTTCGTAGAAGCCAGCATCCATTGTTTTCAAATCAACTAAGATTTGGTTGTTTGGGAATTTAGCACGTAGTGTTTCTAGTAATTTGATACCGTTATGCTTGATGCATGGTGTACCGATTTCTAAAATGTCAACGTGAGGAGCAACTGTAGTTGCTAGTGCAACTGTTGCGTCAAAGTCTAATGAATCTAAAGCCATTTGGGTTAAAGCCATGGTGTTAATCTCCGATTGAAGGGTTAATTATTGCAATTAAGTTAACACTTAATTGCTATTTTTTGTTACTACAAAAAACTGGACACCCATAATAAGTGTCCAGTAGATTTATGTCAATGTTAAAGCGGCTAAATGTCAGGAATGTTACAAGTTTGTTACAATTCTTCTATTAAACCAAATCAACATTAAACTTAAAGCTTCTCGCTTAGCGCAGCTTCTAGTTTGTTTTGATCAGCTACGAAACCACGGATACCTTCAGCAAGCTTCTCAGTTGCCATTGGGTCTTGGTTCAATGCAAAGCGGAATTCAGCTTCTGTCAATTTTACTGCTGCTTTTTTAGTAGCGCCGCCATCTTTTAGCACTTGTGTTAGCGTACCTTCAGTAGCTGCTAGCTCTTGTAATAGACCTGGTGAAACAGTCAGACGATCACAACCAGCTAGAGCAATTAACTCGCCAGTATTACGGAATGAAGCACCCATGACCACCGTTTTATAGCCATGCTCTTTGTAATACTCATAAATAGCACGTACTGAAACCACACCTGGGTCAGTTTCTTGTGTGTACTCTTCTCCCGTTTTCGCTTTGTACCAATCTAAGATACGGCCAACGAATGGAGAAATCAAGAATACGCCAGCTTCAGCACATGCACGCGCTTGGCCGAAACCGAATAACAATGTTAGGTTACATTGGACACCTTCTTTTTCAAGAATTTCACCCGCTTTAATGCCTTCCCATGTTGATGCTAATTTAATCAGCACACGGTCTTTGCTTACGCCTGATTCTTCATAAAGTTTGATTAACTTACGACCCTTAGCCACCATTGCGTGTAAATCAAATGATAGGCGTGCATCCACTTCGGTAGAAATACGACCAGGCACTTCTTTCGTAATTTCTGTACCAATCAACACCGCTAATTTATCAGCAGCGTTGTCAATTTGGGCTTCTTTAGAACCACCTTGCTCTTTTGCGTAAGCAATAGCAGTTTCAATTAGTGGTGCGTACTGTGGCAACAAACTTGCCTTTAATACTAATGATGGGTTAGTTGTTGCATCAACAGGTTTAACTGATTTAATTGCTTCAACATCGCCTGTATCTGCAACGATTGTTGTCATTAGTTTTAGTTGATCTAATAAATTTGCCATTGTATTCTCCAAAAAATTAGGTGTTTTACGTTTTCTAAAATCTGTACTGAAAATCGAATTCCAGCATTATATCGCAAATTGACTGGGATGACTGGAAACTTCACCGCCCCTTTTCACCATATCGCCACCTTTAAATCAACCACTAGCAAAGCGTGTTGTGGTTAAGGACTAATTACAACAATTATGCACCAAGAGTGTCGCTACCGTTAAGTCTGCACTAGTCCCTGGATTAATACCGCGAGATTTTAACGACTGATCAAATACTAATAGTTGTGGCAAATAATGTTTAGGGTTATCTAACGCTTCAAGCGCCTGATGGTGGACATGCGCCTCATCTTGAACGGTCATTGCGATACTCGTATCGTACTTTCGAACAATATGACTATCAGGATACTGGCTGAGCCAATACAAATACAAGGCTGTCGTCGCCCAAGCAGGGCGTCCCCAACGTAACAATGCCGCTTCATAGTGTGACACGCCTTCATCAAAGACTTGTAGAAATCCATTAGCATATTGTTGACCAATAAAGTCTCTATCGGCAGAAGCTTGCATGGCTTCCAGCAACGTACACGTTGCAGATTTATGAACGTCATGCGATTCAGCACGGCCCAACCCAGCTGGATTTGCCATTTGAATGGCTTTGAATAAGTATTCCGCATCCGCTTGCGTCGTGTTCGCGAGCACTTGTGCTAACTGGTCACGTAAACTTGTTGTCGCAGGCAATAATGCCGCCTGAATGATGGGTGCACATAATAAAATAATACCAAGATTAGTATTGCAACTAACGGCACCCCATGTCGCTTCAACACTGCGAAAAATGCGCTCCCCCAATGCTAATTCAGCTTGTGAGATAAAAGGCGAAGACACTTCTGCACTGTGGATAAAGTCCTGCACTTGCATCCCGTGCCCATCAGCAAAGATATGGACATTACCAGGCTTTACTGCTTCTATCTCTGCTAAACAAGCAATTTTATAAGCTTGTCCTAGCTGTTGCGATAGTATTAATGCATTATCATTCACTGTTGGTTTTACTGATTAAATCATCCACTAACGTTTGTGCAATATTAACATGTGTCACACTTTGCAAGCCACGCCAAGCAGGAATGCTATTGACCTCAATCACCCATAACCCACCGTCTTTATCGCGCATGATATCAACACCACAGTAATCGATGTCTAGTGCTTTGGCTGCTTGCACTGCCAAGGCCTCAACCTGCTTATCTTGCTCGCCGACACAATTCGCACCTTGCGCCATATTATTAAGCCAGCCAGATCCACTGCGCCGCATGGTTGCAACAGACTGATTATTAACAACAAAAACTCTAAAATCATGATGTGTATCACCTGAGTCAATATACGTCTGACAATAATACACACCATCAACAAATGCGTCTTTTGGTACAGGGAACTTACTGTCTGAGTCGAGCAAACGCACACCTTGGCCTTGCGAGCCAAACAAGGGCTTAATCACCAATGTTTTACCTTGTATCACTTGCTCTTTGATGAGTTGATGGGCCTTATGCCGTGATTCGCACACCCATGTAGCCGGTGTTGTAACGCCATGTTGCTTTAACAAAAAACTAGTCATGCCCTTATCAACGGTTCTCTCGATGGCTTTGGCATCGTTATAAACTTTAGTCCCCAACAGTCGGAGCATATGCAGTATATTTAAACGGGTAATGACTTGTTGCAGCGTGCCTGCCGCAACCCCACGAATAAAGGCTATTTTTGGTAACGTACTAAAGCCTGGAAGGCTAATCCGCGGCTGTGTATTCGATAAATCAATCACACAATCTTGCAACTCAACAAAGATAGCTTCATACCCGCGTGCGGCAAATGCCTGCTGCAAAGCCATGCCATGCCAGCCACCAGCTTGCGCCGCCTCATCGGTGATAATAGGCACTCTCATGCTATGATTAATTTCTTTTTAACGATGACTTTAAAAATATATTTAGTTAAATGACTTTTCTAACAGCGCCTCATCAAACGCGCCTGCAAAGAAGCTTTTACCTGTTTTCATATTTGTCACGGTGACTTTGGCAGGTGAAAATAGTAATGGGTCGATTTGATAAAAATCCATGTTGACCGCTTTGAAAATCTCAGCGAATGGGCGACCGTAATCTTTTGAAGAACTGCTCGGCATGGCTTTAGCTAAATTCTCTGCTGCATCATCTTCACAATTCACATAAAGATGAACAAAGCCACCAAATAAGATTGCATCATTAGTTCTGCCCATGCCAGTTAAAAAGTCTGGTGATGGTGCAGGAATTGGTGCAACACCATAACCATCAATAAACTGTTCTAGTGGAAAATGTACGGCGTGCAGTTTATGCAATGCGACTTCTAACACGCGGGCTGTAATTTGCACGGTACCCGCCAAACTTCTGGTTGGCGTTAGAATAAATGTTAAGTTAGAGGTTCTAATCCCCGTATCGTTAGATACCTTTTCAATCACCTCATTTGGGGGGATTTGATCGGTCTCTAACACCAACGAAGTATGTGAGCTCTGATCTTTATAGGCCAATTCTTTAAAAATATTTTCACGTTGTGCAATCGCACGTGCAGGCCCGCTACCAAGCGAGAAAAACTTCTCATGCGATAACGCCCACCCAGCATACTGACTACCTAAGCAAGAGATAATTGGACTTTTTGCATGTACTTTTACACTTAACGGCCAGTTTTTAAAAGTGCTATCATTTTGCAAAGCAACCGAGCCTAAGCCGCCCATACAAATTTCAGCAATTTGGCGCCCAGCTTCTAAGCCACCTAGGGCTTTTATACCCGCATCAACAATCATCGCACCTGAGTCGTGTTCACTCACTTGTAAATTCAAGGCACTGGCGTTCGTTAGCAAGCTTTTGACCAATTCATTGGCACGCTTATTAATACTGACATTTGAGGCGCCTGTGGTTTTCATTATTGCTGTACCTATCCAATTTAGTTTAAAAGTTTACTTTTAAGGACTAACGTTCTTTCATTTACTATCACTTTAGCCAGTGAGGCTGTTTCAGCCTCTGCAATGACCGTACAAACAGGCATGCCTACACTAAAACCACTTCCCGGTACGGGAACATCACACACCCATTCTGGCCAGATGATGCCGTCTTTAAGTCCCATCGCATGCTCCGCATACAGCACTTGGTGCGCTCTGCTTGTTTGAGTGATATCCTTCAACTTTATACCATATTCGTAGCGTTTGTATTGACTAGCTGCAATATGTTTTCCCATTAATAGGCCATCAGAATAACAATCACCTGGATGATCACCTAAATACAAATCCATCGTCGCGCTTAACCGAGGGTTCACTTCTAATAGATAAACTTCATCGCCATCACAAATCGCATCACAACTATTAATACCAACCAAACCCATTGATTGCGATAGCTTAGCAACATAGTTAGTAAGCCGCTCCTTTACCTGTTCACTCAGCTCAGCATGGCTAACGGCTCCACCATATCGAAATGGTGCATCATCATTAACATCTACCCACAATTCATTAAAGCCAACCACATCCACACCACTTTCAGTTGCAACAAATAAACAAGATATAGCCATACCTAATTGAAACCGCTGATAATAGACGTTGGCCACCTTCTCACCTTGCGTATCAGACATTTGCCTGATATGTTCGCCACCACTGGCGCCAACTTCTTTCCGCAGCCAATCGTGAGAATCTTGTGGTCGTTGATACACAACAGTAGGGAAAGGCACTTGCAATTGATCACATAACCCAAAAAAAATAGTTGGTGTTTTACACGTATGAATAACATCAACTGAGTTTCCTAATACTGTTACCCGCTCATTAATATCTAATAGGCTGTTTGGTGCTTTTTCAAAACCAGCTCCATAGCAAAACCCAACAAACTGTTTCAATCCTTGTTTCGAATCATGCTTTAAATCTAAGTCGTCCAGGACGCTAAGCAACTGCTTGCTATCTAATTGACCATCACACAAGCCGATCTGATAGCAATGTGTTGCTAACTTCTGCACATCCTTATCTGCAAAAGCATCAATCGCAACCACCTCAAATCCAGCATCAACTGCCGCCTTTACATAAGGCCTGCTAGTAATGGCTGCAATAATTAGCTTGCCTTTACTGACTGTGGACACGCGCAATATTAAAGGCGTGGTTGTAGTCTAAATGCACAGGCTGCTCACCCGATATCATTTGTTGTAACAACTTCTGCTGCGTCACATATTTAAGTTGCCCAATGGATAGCGCACCAATACCCAGTATTTTAGTGCCTGCTATTTCATTACCATCATATTGTGCATCAATATCTTCAATGCCAGAAGGCGATACCGCATTTACATCCGCCATCACCTTAAGTGAGGTTGAAGCTTTGTAATGTTTGGCTTCTAATATGCGCATACCGATAGGCGCTGCGGCAATCACAACGGTTGCTGAACCCAACACCTTGACTTTAGCTTCATCGCTGGAGCCATCAACCACCTCAAACTGGTAGCCATACTTCTCTTCTAGCATGTTGGCATGTGCTTGCATGTCGCTGACACTCGCATGCGCAACCAATTGTGCTTTTACCCCCTGAGCTGCTGCTATTAAAGCTGCAGTAGAGCCGACCATCCCGCTAGCGCCAAAAATCGCAATAGTTTGATTAGCCAAAGCATCATGCGTTTTCGCTAAGTGTTGACTGATTTTAGCCAGCAATGCGCCACCGGTTGTAAATGCACCAGAAGGATCAGTCATGGTTGAAACAGCAAATGGTGCAAACATCGCTTTCTTTGCCGTATTTTGCATATCAATAGCAAGACTAACATCGCGTCCTCCAAAGAAAATAGCTTCACGCTTCACGCCGCTAGGGCTACGGGAGAAAATCGCATCCTGTGTCAGCGCTGATATTTCATCCAGCGATACTGATGTATAAGGCATGATCTTGTCAAAACCTGCATCATACGCCATATTAACGTCAAATGGACTCGCGTTACTTGCTGCTGTAATAAGATGTAATACCGAAACTTTTTCCATGATTAAATTTTACCTTTTAATTTATTTGTTAATTACTCACTCAAATAAAGTTATGAGCATTGGAAATACTTAACTTCCACCCACCTTTA
>Ga0209710_1000431_pt1 | contig 40198 bp, 38 predicted proteins | sample ArcticOcean_MG_C_5_FD_187436 | JGI IMG/M metagenome (GOLD analysis project Ga0209710, IMG submission 187436) | Marine microbial communities from western Arctic Ocean - ArcticOcean_MG_CB4_138 (SPAdes) (version 2) | ecosystem: Environmental > Aquatic > Marine > Oceanic | place: Arctic Ocean...
CTGCTAAGGCATGCCTCCTCAAGCACGCACCCGATCTAGAAGATCAAGTGCAGTGCTTTGATGGATTAGATCAGGTGATTAACCATGAGCGTGTGGATGCCATCTATATTCCCCTAGCCAACGAGGAACATGTACCCACCGCCCTCAAAGCCATTCGAGCAAAGAAACATGTTCTCATTGAAAAGCCGATGGCACTGAAATCTCAGGAAGTACAAATGCTCTTTGATGAAGCGAAGAAATATCAGGTCAATATCATGGAAGGATTTATGTATGCCTTTCATCCGCAGTTCGACCGTATCCAGAGTATTATTCACTCCAACATTATTGGGGAAGCGAATTATGCCCATTCCATGTTCTCGTTCCCTATTCAGCCGGCACGATTTTACCGTATCAACCGACCGATGAAAAATGGTGGTGGCGCCCTCTGGGATATCGGCCCCTACGCCATCCATACCATCAGACAGTGCTTTAAAGAAAACCCACTAAAGGTATACGCACAAGCGGAATTGAATGAGCATGGCGCGGATATTTCAGCTACCGGGATGATTGATTTTGGAAATCATAAGCGTGCGACCTTTGACATTAGCTTTAACTGCACACGACGCTCAGAATTTGAGGTATTTGGTCCTAATGGCCGAGTGAAATGTCCGACCGTATGGCAGCCCGAGGGTCAGACCGCAAAAATTATCTATACGACAGAAAAGTCAGGGCAGACCGAAGAAATTGTTCCCAAAGCTAATCACTTTGACCGGGAAATCGAGCACGTTAATGAGGTAATTTTAAGGCGCATAACGCCGAAGTTAGATGAACAAGACGCAGTATGGAATGCCAAAACGCTTGAAGGGATACAGAAGAGTATTGAGGCCAACGCATGGGTTGATCTGTAAATGAGCAAGGCTTGGATCTTTGACTTTGACGGGACGCTCGTCCATTCGGAGGCCGCCATCACTCAATGTTTCGAAAGCATCACCAAAAAATTAGCCCCTCACCGACTAGATGTCGCTAAAAATGTCCTCATCGGCCCCCCACTTCGACAGACCGTGGCGGAAATCTTAGGCGATCCAGAGCACCCGCTGATCGATGAGTTCGTCAGTGCTTTTATTCGGATGCATGACGACGACGTGCTCAATCACACTACGGCCTATCCATCGGTCCACGAAACGCTTTCCAGCCTTCATCAGCAAGGCGATAAAATGGCGATAGCCACCAACAAGCGATTGGCCCCCACCATTAAAATACTCGAACACCTTCACTGGGAACAGTTTTTTACCTCTGTGGAGGGTTCAGACAGTGAGGCAGTGATGCGAGATAAACCACAGATGATAGAGAGCATCATACAAAAGAATAATGATTTTAAAGGTGCTTATTTTGTCGGGGACACCGTGGGGGACGGTCTGAGCGCTAATATTAGTAATGTGCCCTTCATCAAGGCCTCGTATGGGTACGGACAGGGCCAGGACTGGTCAGGTGTTACTATCCTTAAGACAATCAATGATTTCAACGAACTTTTATAGACTTAAGTCATGCCTAATAACTTTTAAGGCAATCACTAATATCAGCAAACTATTGCGAATAAAAAACTGAATTCATAAACTATAAAGTTATAAGGTACGAATAAAAAAGATAAGACTTTATGATTGATCGTTAGATTTGTATTCATCAACCCAATCTTTTATCTCATTTTTTATTATTTCTTCTGAATTTTCACTGATTTTTTCAACCCATTTTATCAGTCCATCCACTTTTTTATTATTAATAACTTTACCATTCGCAATGAAGAGATTTTTATTGTGAGTAGGCAATAATTTATCGTCCTGCATAAGTAACTCCTCATAAAGCTTCTCCCCTGGACGTAAGCCTGTAAATTCTATTTTTATTTCATCTTTGGAGAAGCCAGAAAGTTTAATCATATTTTTGGCAAGATCAATAATCTTAACTGGGTCACCCATGTCTAAAACAAAAATTTCTCCCCCTTTGGTCATAACCCCAGATTCCATTACAAGTTGAGCTGCTTCTGGAATAGACATAAAATAACGAATAATCTCAGGATGGGTTACTGTTATTGGGCCGCCCTGCTGGATCTGTTTGCGAAACTTTGGTATAACACTTCCACTGCTTCCTATAACATTTCCAAACCTTACTATTGCAAAAAGTGTACCAGTTTTTTCCTGAACAGATTGACAGACCATTTCAGACATACGTTTTGTTGCCCCCATAACATTTGTTGGGTTAACTGCCTTATCGCTAGATATGAGAATAAACTTACCAACATTTGTTTTTTTTGCTTCACGCGCCAACACATAAGTACCCATAACATTATTACGAATGCACTCTGCTACATTATTATGTTCCATTAATGGAACATGTTTATATGCTGCAGCATGAAAAATAGTTTTTGGTTTATACTTTATAAAAATTTTTGAAATCAGCGCTTCATTTGTTATATCTGCTGCAATGAACGATAAATTTGACCTTGTTAAATCATTACTTAATTCCTGGTCAAGCTCATATAGTCCTTGTTCAGAATTATCTAAACATATCAAATTGTTAGGTTTGTATTTTAGAATCTGTCTGCATAATTCTGAACCTATCGATCCAGCAGCACCGCTTACAATTATGTTTTGACCCTCGATAAAACCTTCTATGGCAGCAGTATTTAGATTAATAGAATCCCTTCCAAGAAGGTCTTCAACCGATATAGGACGTATTTCAGCAAGCGTTACATTTGGAGAAATTATGTCATCAATTATAGGAAAAATAAGTAAGTTAATCTTGGCGTCATATGTTGCTATCGCAATCTGTTGCTTTTCCCTAGGGGTAAGATTTTTGTCTGCGACAATTACATGTCGAGCTGAATGCTTAGCACATACTTTAGAAATACTAGGTATCGCACCAAAAACAAAAATACCATTGATACTGCGATTGCGCAGCGATAGGTCATTGTCGATTATGCCTACAACTAACCACTCCTCACTCAAGGACAACTCATTAATTAAACTAAAAGCAATAGATCCAGACCCAATAATAATAACTGGTTTTTTTTCTGTATTACTTGAGATTATATAAAATTGCTTATTACAAATTAATCGATAAATTAAGCGATTTCCTCCTGTACCAAAGATTAGTAAAAAAGCATAAAGAAAAGGAATTGAATTGGGAGGAGTGAATGATGGCTTTATAACGAATAAAATTAAAAAATAAATAGCTACTATTAAAACGCTTGCAACTATAATTTTTTTTAAATCTTTTACGCTAGAAGATCGCCATGCACTTCGGTAAATTGATAATTTTATAAAAATAAACCCTTGCAGTATTATTATTAATGGTAAGAAATCAATTATGCTGCTTCTGTATTCATCTGAAATCTGAAAATCAAATCTTAACAAAAAAGCAAAAAACCATGCAATGATTGAGATGAGAATGTCATGAACAATGATGAGAATTAATTTAATATAACTCGTACTTAACTTCATACATCTTCCAGATTATTTTAAAGTTGAATTAATGAGAAATATCTTTGAAGTTAAATAGTTTCAGGAACGTTCTTAATAGAATGATCACATCAAGATATGTCGACTGATTTTTCAAATATATCTCATCATAATTAATTTTTTCTTTTATTGACAGAGAGTCTCTTCCACTAATCTGAGCCAAACCAGTTAATCCAGGCTTAAGCCTGTGGATTTGTTTCTTTTCCCTAAGGCTGTTAAGTGTCTTTTGTTCTGGTAGGGAAGGTCTTGGTCCAACAAAACTCATATCCCCTTTCAATATATTAAACAATTGAGGAATTTCATCAAGACTAGACTTTCTTAGAAAAAATCCAATAGAGGTATAGAATTGATTGGGACTTTTGAGCTTAGAAGTTTCTACTAACGGTGCATTTACATTCATTGACCTAAACTTAACCATAAAAAAAGTCTTATTAAATTGCCCTACCCTTAAAGACCAAAAAAAAATAGGTGGTCCAGAAAGAATAAATTGAATTAAAATAATTAAAAATGTAGGTATAAAAATTAAGGGTGTAATCATTAAAACAAGATTAATGTCTAGGAATCGCTTTAAAGTCACTTTTTAGCTCTCATGAATGTAATAATCCTATTTTGTCATAAAATCTATTAAAAGCTATGTATATTAAAATATTATCAGCTCAAAATTTACTTCCAAATATTAGAGCAATGAACTTTGCTTTTGGGGCAATGCTATCAAGAATTGCTAGTGGAATTTCTCAACTTTATGCCATCAGAATATTCTTAAGCAATCATTCCCCAGATGAATACTCAACCATGATTATTCTTTTAGGCCTTACTCCAATCTTCTTTCTCTTTGAATTCGGGATCTCACAAACATTACAAAACAACTTTAATCAAAAAAAAATTTCAGCAGACTCCATGATAAAAATCATGTTACTTCATTATTTAATCATTATTTTTATTGGATTGCTTATTTCAAAAAGCATTTTTATACCATCTTTTATTCTCCATGAGTCGCTAATGAATACGACTAATATTCAAATTTTTACTTTGGGTTCTCTTTTATTGACGGTGTCGAGCAGTAATTTGATTTTACATAAAGTATTGCTACTACTAAGGTGTGGAAAACTTATCAATGTAATGGTTTTTATTACGTCAGTAATGCAGATTATCGGATTGTATGTATACAATAAAATCGGTGCTTCAAGTCCAGTAATATCAATTTTTCTCTTCCTCTTTCCCAGCCTCCTATCTTCTTTTTTTTTTCTGGGCTGGCTTACAAGAAAAGCTTTGCTAAAAAAAACAATTGATAAACGACTTATATCTTATGACTTTTATAAGACCTCAAGAGCCTTTTTTCTTCTAAATGCAATGGCTGCTTCTATGATGGCAATAGATTATTTGATTCTCTCTTTATACGGAGCAGCTAACCAGATTGTAAGTTACCATATAGTCACTCGTTTTTTTTATCTTTCATACATTGTCTACATTAGCTACTTAACTTTTGTTGCAAAGAAAATATCAAAAACAAACGAAAATGATGCAGTTAATAAAATCAGAAAAACAACTGCTATTATTGGGGTAGTTTGCGTATGTGGCGTATTTATTTTTCTTACTATACTAAAAGAATCCAAAGCAATGTATATAATCTCCAAAGGTTTGGACATTAGCTACCCTTTATTAATATCAGGTTTAATTTATTTTTTAATTAGGGTTTTTGCTGACATCCACATAATACTAGCAAAAAATCAATCCAAAAAAAGATTGGCATTTATGGTGTATTTGATTCAAATATTTTCAGCTGGAATTTTAATGTACACCTTATTTCCTCTCTTCGGCGAGCCCTCATTATTCATTTCTCTGGCTATCGCTTATTTTTTAGGGGTACTATTTCACCGAAGGCAACCTAAAACATGATCTCCGTTATTACAGTAACAAGAGATGATGAGGATCGGTTAGCCTTAACCATTAAAAGCCTTGCGAAGTACTACCAATTAATAAGCTTTCAACACATTGTTATTCATGGAGGTAAAATAACAGAATACGAAAAAAGAATGATTAAACATCAGAAGAAAATTGAGCTAGTCAATGAAGTTGATAATGGTATCTATGATGCGATGAATAAGGGAATAGGTCTCTGTTCATTTGAATATATACTTTTTTTAAATTGCGGTGATCGCTTAATTATGGCCCCGAAAAATCTAGCAGTCATCTTAAAAAAATCAAACAATGAAAACATTATATGCCTTCCATTTCTTCATGAGTGGCCCGACGGTTCAATTACAAAAAAACCAACGTACCCAAAAAAACATAGCCTACCAACTTCCCACCAAGCTATGCTATTTAGTAAGAATTTTATCCAAAAAAATTTGTATGACACCAGGTATAAAATTGCAGCTGACTTTGATCTTTATCATAAGTCTAGCTTCAATAAGATTCGTGTAGTAAATAATTGTAAGCTATTTACGATTGTTGAAGGATTGGGCGTTGCATCCTCAAATAGTGCTCGGTCTTATTGTGAGTACCTTGTAATTATTAGCAAAAAATATGGATATTTTTTTGGTTCAGCACCTCTTTTAATAACGTTACTAAAAGGGTTAGTTTCAATCATAGGCAATGCGACTCTCTCGCAACGCATACTCAGTAAAGTAAGATTTCTAATTTCTAAAAAACATAAATTACATGACACAAAATAATAAATTATTTGTCAACACAGCATTCTTATATATTTTAATAAAAATTGTTGGCACTTTATTCGCCCTACATGTTTTTAATCATTTTACTCCCCTTGTTGATTCAAAGTTATATATCGATGGATATTATATTAATGACGGTAATTTTAGAACAGAATTAATACAAAAAATTACAACATTGATTGTAGAGCTGTCTAATCCATTATTAACCCACACAATATTTTCTCTTTTTTCTGGTATTGGCATATTTATTTTATCGTATACCATGAAAAATAAATTCATATTGTTATTGCTTCTATTTCCTAGTGCACTAATTTGGACGTCAATAGTTGGTAAGGAAGCAATCTATTATGGTTGTTTCACTTTAATTCTTGCTGTTTGGTCAATGCAAATTAGCAATGTTAAAGCAAGGAAAGGATTTGTATTGCATATGATGACATCTATTTTACTTGCTGTTTGTCTGATACTAAGGCCGCACTACACAATTCCCTTAATATATTTGCTCAGCACTTGCTTTGTTTTTTATACCTTTGATTCAAAAAAAATACAATTAATTCTTATTGCAATAATACTGGTATGCACGGCATCGTTGATATCATATCTCTTTATAATGCCAGAAAATCTAATAGCCCGAGGTTATGGAGCAGTAGATGAAACAGCTCGGGCCAGTCGGTTTGCATACTATAATATTGACCTACTAAACCCCCATTTAATTTATACAAAAGGATTGCTTTTTAGAGATGGAATTTTTGGTATTATTGGACCGTTTCCAAGTGAATTATTGATAAGGTTAGAATTTATCCCGTTTTTTATAGAGGGCATTACAATTCTATTATTTCCGATAGCTATAGGATGTATGTTTAAGGATACTAAAAATGTTCAGATCTACAAAAAATATTTTTATTATGCGCTCGTGCCCGCTATATTAATGTCGATAATTATTCATGCACCTTTCGGAATATTAAATCCCGGAACAGCAATTAGATGGAGAGTAAATTTTGAGCTAATTTTTTACCTAGCTCCAATTTTAATTTATATGAAATCCAAAAATGGTTGATATTATTCATTTTCATCCAAGCTTAAAAATGGCGAAAATTTTTGTTAATCCATTGATTGAGCATGAAAAAAAATTAGGCTACAAATCAATACTAATCACTAAGTCAGATAAAACTAAACGACAAATATTTGGTGTGTCTTATTTATTTGACTTAATTAATTTTGCGTTAGTTTTTATAAAAAATAAGCCTAAAATCATAATAGCGCACAATTCAATCCCATCCCTTACCCCCCTCATAATGGGAAGAATTTTCATGACCTCGCGTATTGTTTACTTTAATCATGGAGTACCCTTTATAGGGCACACAGGCTTAACTAAATTAATACTTCATATTATTGAAAGACTAAATTGTATTTTTGCCAAAGAAATTATTACGGTGAGCGAAGATATGAAAAAAATTTTAAATGAAGTCACTAACAAAAAAGTGCTTACTATTAGTAATGGATCGGCATGCGGCATTGTAATTGATAAATCAAAAAAAAATATTAATAGAAGGCATTCATTAAGTAAGAATGAGTTCCATATAGGTTATGTTGGTAGGAAAAATTCAAGGAAAGGTTACAATTTGATCGTAGATTTATGGAAACAACATTATGCTAACAAAGATGGATATAAACTATTTATTTACGGCACAACAAAAATAAAACCCCTAGATCTAAAATACATTAACAACATATTTTTTATGGGATTTTGTAATAAAATTAATTACTCTAATTTAAACTGTGTTTTACTTCCATCTAAACATGAAGGATTATCTTACACGTGCATTGAGTCGATTGCTGAATATTGCCCTATAATAGGATCAAACATTCCTGGAATACGGGAAGTAGTATCCCACAAGCAAAGTGGTATTTTAGTTGAAAATATTTGTGTAATGGATTTTTTTTTAGCGATTGAGAATGTTGTGAAAAGAGCCTATAAAAATTTCCCGGATAAGGAATGTTGTGATCGTACGGTACAAAAATATTGTCGCAATAAATTTTTAAAACACTACAGTGTTTTTCTCAAAAAAAAATAGGTAATAGTTTTTTAGTAAGGACCAAAAAATTTCTACTGCTCAATTATTCATTATTTTAATGAGGTCATCTAAAGTGTTTTTTGCCTCCCACCCTAACCTTTCTTTTGCTTTCATAGGGCTAGCGCTGCTCATATGAACGTCTAAAGGCCTAAAAAGAGACTTGTCAACCTTAACAAATTTTCTCCAGTCTAGACTATAAGCCTCAAACGATTTCTTAACAAATTCTTTTAGGGAGTGGGTTTTACCTGTAGCGATAATAAAGTCAGTCGGCTCATCTATTTGCAGCATTTTCCACATTGGTTCAACATAATCCCCAGCATAACCCCAGTCTCTAGAAATATCGAGGTTACCCAGGGTAATTAAAGCTAATTCTCCTGAAGCAATTTTTTTTACCCCGTCAATAATTTTCTTAGTGACAAATTGCTCAGGACGTAATGGAGACTCATGATTGAAAAGCAGTCCAGAACAGGCAAATAGATCATATGCTTGACGATAAATTTCTACTTGCCAAAAGCTTGCGGCCTTAGCAGCAGCGTAAGGGCTTCTGGGTCTAAATGGGGTTGTTTCTGTTGCAGGTTCCATGCCCGTATTCCCAAAACATTCTCCTGAGCATGCGTTGTAAAGACGTATTTTTTTATTTGTAAATCGAATGGCCTCGAGCAAAATAAGTACGCCGGCAGAAATACTCTCCATTGTTTCAACTGGACGCTCAAAAGATAGATTTACAGAAGTTTGGCCGGCTAGATTATACACTTCATCTGGTTCAAATTTAGATATCACGCTCAACACACTTTCATAATCGTTAAGCACCATTGAAACTAATTTAACTTGAGACCTAATTTTTAATCTTTCAAGGTTAGTGAATTCGTTTGACTCAGCGTCCCTAGAGGTTCCAATTACGTTATAACCAAAAGATAATAAAAGTTGAGAAAGGTATGCACCATCTTGACCAGAAACTCCACAGATTAAAGCTGTTTTACTCATTATTATCAACAAATAAAATGAAGCTTATAGAATTAATCGTTTTAATTAATGATTTCTCTATTAAAAAAATATTCATCGTGATCCTTTGTTTATTACAACTACATTATTATTAAGGGCTTTATGAATTTCTAAAGCCCGAACATAAAAGAGAAATCTTGCGAAGCATTAACTTGCCGCATGATATAGATGAAGCCAGTAAATAGATTATGCCACGTCCATCAAGAAATAATTTAAATTGATATGCTGCTTGCCATGAATAAGCATTAACGGATCCGCGTGCTGAAGAACCTGAATTGCGATACTGTAAATGAGATACACTGATCGATGCAAACTTTGTGTTAGCTTCTATGGCTAGTCTAGTCCATAGGTCATAATCTTCTGTATGCAACCCGCCCATATAGCCACCAATACTTGTAACGATTTTTTTTCTAAACATTACGGATGGATGGCAAATAGGATTTCTAAATACAAGCGCTTTACGGATATCACGATCTGATTCCGGACATCTATTAACGCCAACAACACTCCCGTTATTATCAATCAATTCATAATCAGTCGCAAGAACATCGACGTCCTGGAAGCGATTCATATAGTTAACCTGGCTTTCAAGTCTGGTATATTTAGATATATCATCAGCATCCATTCTAGCAATAAGCTCTCCCCTACAATAATGAAGACCTAAAGACAAGCTAAATGTGAGATAGTTAATGTGGGTAATATATATTTTTACCCTTGGTTCAGAGACATACCATTCTTTTACAGTGCTGGCAATAGAATCTCTATTATCTCCATTAACAACCAGAATCAGTTCAAAATCGGTGAAGGATTGGGTTATACAAGAATCAATGGCTAACCTCAGATTCTCATTACATATATTTGTACAGATAAGCCACGAAACTTTTGGGTTAGCTTTATTTTCTTCAATGAAGGGAGAGGTTTTGTTTTCGGTCAAAGCATCTTTCATAACTACAACCTCCATACAATCTGATAATCATGGGCAATAAGCTTACCAGTAGCAAATTTATTTAGATAATTTAATACTAAAGCTCCCTTGCCGGGAAAAAACCCATAAGTGCTATAAAAATTATTGAAGTGTATAGAATATTCTGGGCAAACTTTCTCCATAGCTTGACCATTCTTTGGTGAATCATCGCGGTAAAAGTGACTTTTATTTGTACATACCCCTAGCAAATTAACCATCGGATTCAACCTAATATCAACGCTAAAAAAGTTCCCACCGAAGCTATTAACATAGGAATCGAAGAGCATGGAGCTATTTGATCCCCATGCAGACGAACCGGTTTCAACAATATTTGCAGGCTTATCTACCAATTGATTTATGGCTTTCGTTAAAGTCTGTTTACATGGATGATTAAAGTCTGTGTAATTTTCAAAATGGTCGCGCAGTGTATCCTCCGTTGATATAAATTTTTTTCGTACACCGTAACTTCGTATACCTCTGTTATTATTTAAAAATATTTCAGCACTTTTAATTAGTGAATGCTTTAAAAGACAGGTTGGTATAAGTGTTGGGTTCATAGAAATTTTTTATTCTTGAGGTTGGTTATTCACATTTATTTTATACCAGGATGGATGAATCAAATCAATCTTACTTGATCGTGGGTTAAGATTCCAAATAGAAGGCGACACAACCATTTTGTTTTTATTTTTGCATAAATATTGTCCCCACCAGCTAAATGTACTATTAGAAATTACAAAATGCCTGCATTGAGACATCAGAACTAATTCCTGTGAAGTCCTAAGAGGGAGACCCATTTCTTTTGCATACTCAGAAATTGAAAAAGCATCTTTAAGGTCTGGAATATTTTTTCTGCACCAATCTATATCATCTGAAAATAATGCTATTCTATAGGAGGGATTATGTTGTTTTAAAAAAAGAATTCCTCTCTGATAATAGTCGGAACTACATATGGCATACCATTTACTCGTCTTTGGGTTATTGAAATAATCACCTCGTCTAACATGAACCGCTATAAAGTTATTTTCTTTAAATATTTTACTAAAAAAAGATATGTCATTCCTTAGACTAGGCTTTAATGTAAAGCTCTTAAGAATCAATGCATTAATCTTCTCAGCGTATTTATCAGATTGAAAGTATCCATCCAGATACTTTAATTTTTTGTTGGCATACAGTTCTGGATGGAAGCCATAGAAATAATTGTTCAATATTTTTTTATTTAAATGCGATAATACCTTTGATATAAAACCTCTTTGAAACCTTAGATGAGCAACTTTTTTAGTATCCTCATGAATAATATTAAGATTGAAGTCCAAAATATCAAGATTTCGGTCAGTGACATTTTTACTATCACCAACACCAAAAGCACTCGTATCTAACATCAACTGCTCTAAACGGTCTGAAGAGATTGAGAGTCCTGCTGCATACTGAAACATTTGATTTCCAAGACCGCCATAAATTCTGACGACTAACACTTAAATGACTTCAAAAAAATTGTAAAAACATGCAAGAGCTTCTTCTTAAGTGTGGATTTAAATCTAACCTCAAATATTTTTCTATCCTTATCCGAGTCAATTATTCGTAATGATGGATGAATTAAAGGAAAATTCATATCCTTAATTTTTTTGGCATATGGAATATCGTAGGAAAATTTGGTATGAGTTGCATCTGTACCAAACCCAATATTTTTAACTAAATTAGAATTAGGCGTTATGGAGTACGAATTCATTAACCAAATTGAATAGATCCACTTTGCATCCCAAAAATGTACTTCGTTTCCCTCTAGCTTTCGAATAAAAGAACTCCAATATTTTAACTCTTCCTTATTAAAATTATTTGAGCGGAGCCAATTCGCTATATGCTGAATATATTTTCCATAACTGACCTCGTATTGATAGTTCTGCCAGGCCCTTCTCCAAGTTGCCCATGCCCATGTTAATGGATAACAGGAAAGAAAATAATCAGCATTGCATTGGTGATCACCAGCCAATGGATTAAGCGCAGAAATATTCATAATTTTTTTATTATTTGCATGCTTCTCTAGCATTTCCCCAGAAAATTCATAAAAATTATTATCAATCAAACAGTCATCTTCTAGAATTATCCCACTAGTTTCATGCTTGAATAACCAACTAATAGATTCTGGGACCCAATCATCACAACCTATATTAACAGCTGATTTTAAAAAATACTTATTACAATTCCAGTCAACAATATCATCAATTAAATCATTACATTTTTTTATGTTATTAGAGTCTGATTGGTTACCAACGCGGGGGCCGTCGCATGCAAAGTAAATAACTCCAGGTGAAAAAGACTTAAGTGACAATAATAATGACTTAAGATGCTGGGGCCTATTAAAATAAATAATCAAAATCGGCTGGATTTTTTTTATGGCCATGAGTGTCTGTGAAATAATAATGTTAACTTAGAGACCATAGCCAAAACTTTTTTTGACTAATGTCTTCTTCCCATTATTAATGCGATTAATCAACATTTCTAACTGTTCATGATTCTTGATAATTTCAAATATTTTACTGTGGACATGAATATTATAAACATTAAACCTTTTGTTATTATTTTGAATTCTAACCTCACAAACACCAGCACTTAAGTCGACCTCAAAATTAAGATATTTTAAGTGTGCACCACTATTTTCATTAATGAATCCATTAAAACTTGGGAAAAATGTGTTTCTGTGATCAATACCAAAAAGATATTGCCCAAGTGATGCGGCATCGAATATACCCCCAGCAATTTCTGAACTAATATATTTCCATTTCTTATTTTGATGATTATCAAAAGAATTTTCAGTTGGAAGAGAAAAAAATTGTTTTGAGAATTGCAATTGTAAACCTAAAAAAGTCATATCATTTAATCCTACACCCGTATTGTTTAAGTCCACATGAGTAAAACAATCTAAACATAATGAGTTATTGATATATATTAATGATGCAATTCCCCTACTCTCAGAATCTCTTGGGGAAAATAAACCTGAGCCAACTGAGTCCAATCTCCCCGAAAGGTCTGCGATATTGAAAATAATATTATCTAGTTCTGCATGAAATATTTTTTTTAAGCCTGCGAAGCGCATAAAGCTTCGAAGCACAAGAAATCTCTCCAATGTTTTTGTCCAAAACCCATCTCTAAAATTATCATTTTTAACTAGGTCGGTAGGTAGGAAAAATTCATAAAAATCTTCAATGTATAAATGGTTATCTACATCCGAACAATTTTCTACCGCTCTATTTGTTAGTAAGATGGTTTCAACCCCACAAAGTTTTTGGGATAACTTTAGTGCATCTTTTGCCCAAAAGGGCAGTTCCGCTCCAATCCAAACGTAAATCAAAGGAGTATTCATAATGGCTTTACCTTAAATGCACGTAAAAATTTAACTACATACTGGTTAAGAAAAATTTTGATGTATCTAATTACTTGAGGCTTCATATCACTAGCAACTTCAATTATAAAATTTTTCCAACTCAATATTATTGATTGAGAATTCATTCTATTTTCATACGTTACAAGGCTTACCCCAAGGATTGATAGAATTTTCATCTGCAAAGGAGATAAAATACCCTTTAAACTCCAGCTCCTAAAAGAAAATATGGGAGTTTGTCTCAATATTTTAGAATATAAAATATTAGCAACACCAAATAACTCTTGCTCGCTAAATTTTGAACCCACAATAGTTTTATGTGCGGTTAATGTCGAGTCTAATACCATCAGTGGTACCAGCCTTTCAATACACTTTATTTTATTAGTAGAATATCTTTTGCTTATTAGCAATCTTAATTGAGCTGCCTCACTCATTGTTGCAGAAAAAAATTGAGTGGTAAATCCTGCTGATGGATATTTAAATTCGTTAAATAGAACTTCAAGAGACATAAAGTAATCATAGTGACACTCGCTAAGCGATCCGTATGGTATTGAATGCTCAGTGTTCAAAAAAAATTGTATTCTTTTCAAAGGAATGCTGTCGGCATCGAACATGACGACCGGGAAACTTTTCTTAATTACTGGTCTTAACTGAAGAGTGAATATAATTTTTAGAGCTTGCTGATAATACCATCCGAGCCTTTCAGTATTAAGTGAATAATTTTTTGATAATATAATTTTTTTATAAATAGCTAAAAAATCCTTGTACGTAATCAATTGATCTTCGCCTAAAATTACCAGGCGTTTATTCTTTGGTAAGTCTTTAGTAAAAAATTTAATGTCGTCATCTTTGCATATTAGGAAGTAAGTTGCTTCTGGATAAAGTCTTAGAATGATTGGTATAGAGATGCGTAATGTTACGATATTCTCTCTAAGGGAGACAGAAAAAATAGTTCGAGGATTCAAATATTTTTTATCTACATTCATAATTTATAACAAATACGTTTTTTTGATTTAGGAAATCTGAACATCAACAACAATCCTTAGTGTTGACATAAACAAATGAGACTCTTTAAACCTTAGAAGGCCACTATTCGGAGTTCCATTTTCTGTAGATATACCCAAATCAAATATCGACCAGCCTTCATACTTAAATTTATCAATCAAACTTACACAAAGGAAATCCATTGCATTCAAATCTCTCCCGATTAAGTTATCGCCCCAAAATTGAGCATAAACAACACTATCCGCTGATTTAAATGTTATTGCCGATGCAAGAGGTTCCGAATTAGAATTTTTCACAATAAAAAAACGTGTATCACAAACAGCATCCATTGATCTAAGGTGGCTGTATGAAATTGACATAGCCCGCGATTTACTTGCCCTATTGTCTTCCACAATTCTGTAAGCAGTTAATTTTTCAGCCTCATCATTCACCTCACTTATTGTTAAGCCATGCCTTGAAGTTTTACGAATAATTTCTTTTATATTTTTTGGATAATTTAATTTATCATGATTGAATAATAGAATATGGCTGTTAATCTCCGGGGTGACTTTAATTGAAAAGTTTCCTACAACTAACGAATTAATAATTTTGGTTGAAGAATTCGAAGCATAAAATGGTGCCGGCAACGATAAGAGAAGATTTTTGATGCCAATACTACCAAGATAAGCAGTTAAATCTAGAATAAATTCGTTAATTGTAGTCCAATCCGTTCGATTATCCTTACTTAAAATTCCACCAAAGGGAGCAGCATAAGGGTTCCTAGCTTTCTCTCCATGAATCCCCAAGAAAATCCCAAGATTTGACTTCAAATTAACTAAATATATACAATTCTTATTATTATCTAGGTGAATATCAAGATGCTCTTTGCTTAAAAATACATTTGACGTTTGCTGAAAGTTTGTGAAAAATTCATCCTTATTTAATGAGGTTATTGTCATGACATTCTATAGGTTAATTTTTTGTGGTCCGACTAATAAACGTAGATTTTTTAATTTTTTATTTCTATTATCTAAAAGATTTACTAATCGATAGAATTCATCCCGATACTTTTGTACAGGGTTTCCAAGAAAATATTTAAGCCAGTATTCAAAGCCCAGCGCATAGATATAAACACTGTCGGGACTAAAGGCTTTGATCATTTCATAGATTTCTTGGTGTCCTGCTCCTTTGGTTGTTCTGGTATTGGCTTTTTCGTTGCTGACAGGCCTAGAAAAATGAGGGTACGCCCTATTCAAAGGACTTCCCTCGCAAGCTATACCTATAAAAATCATATCAATTACACCAAATTTACTCCGGACAAATTTATACAGATTGCTATCAAGAGACCTGCAATCCGCACCAAACCATAAGTTTTTACCTGATACTGAAATAAGCCAAGTAGCTTTTGAGCTAATAAGATCTGAATGTTCGCCCTGGAATGGTAAAGAAGTTAGTGAAAAATCTGGTCTAAATTGCATTAACTCAAATGAGTCCATTTCAATAAGACGTCCTGGAAAATAGGGCTCCAAGGTATGTCTTATACTAAAATCACAATCCATTCCAGATGCTTTGGGTATAAGTATTTTTCCAATTCTATTACTTAATGTGAGCAAGGTTGGTAAATCTATATGATCATAATGTGCATGTGTTATTAAAACATAATCAATTTTTTTTGGTACATAATCATAAAAACTTGCTGGGTTTTCTTCATCAAAAAAATTCAATAGAGGGTCGACTATGATTGAAATATCCCCTCTTGTAATTACGATTGTCGCATGATTAATATAGAATATTTCAAGACTATTATTAAAAGTATTGCTATCAGGTTTATCAATAGACTCTTCAGTCAATAATTCCAGCATTTCTCGATCCAGGTCCGAAGACATTTTTTCATAGGCTAGATTAAAATCTGATGGAGTTAAAATAAGATCTGCTAATGTGGTGCATGATAAATTATCCAGCGGTCTTTTAATTTCAAACTTAGTAGGGGTATCTCCCCACCAATAATGCCAATTAGGACTTTCTTTGGCATCATTTACGACAATTGAGTGAAGGTTTTTACTTGAATTGTTCTCATAAACTAAGTTATTTAATTTGTACGATGGCTTGTTAAGCCCAGTATAAAAAAGCTCTATTGCTCCTCCAAGTTTAATTGGAATTTTTTTATATAGGATGTCTAAGCAATAGCCATTTTGCAGAGCCAGTTCATTCAAAAATATATCCCAATCAACGTTAAGTACTTTATGTTTTTCATACGCAGTTTTAAATTGATTACTTTGTCTTAAATACCATGAATTAAATGCGTCAGTATTTTTTGATATATACGGTAAATCTTTTAGAAATAGTCTTGCTGAAGAGAAGACTGGGTGAAGATGGTCTATTTGCATTGAAAATCCTGAAAATAGGGGTTGGATTCTCAAATTACTTTTTAATTTAACTAGCTTAGTTTTTGACATATTATTTTATAAAAAATAGTTTCTGAAAAAAAATTGGATCTTTTTTGTAGCATCAACAAACAAGGTTTTAATGGTCTTCAGATACTGTCTTCTATCAACTCCATCTATTAATATTCCAACTGGAAGAAGCATGAGGCACTTAAGGAACCCAAAAAGAGTTTTTGAAAAATAAATCGAGTCAATGGCCATAATAAAATATATATATACCTTATCGGATAAATTTAAATTTACACTAAATCTCTTCTTGATCAACATTAGCGCTCTATATCTACTCTCCTGAGGAGATAATAAATGTGAAATTGAGGTCGCTCCCACCCCAACTCTATGATATGTAGTTGCTGCTTCAATTGGTATAAATAACTTACATGCCTTAACATTATCAAGATAGTGAGGTAAATCAGCATAGAGACCTACATCTCTCATAGCATTTTTAGGAAACCTAGCCCAATTACGATAAAGAGAAATGCTTATTCCTACATGCATGCTATAAAGCTTACCTCTTAATGCTAATTGAAACGGTGTTGATTTGTTTGATGCATTATAAATTGTGTTCTTTAAATTTTGAATCGACCCATCAATAAACAGATTAGCAACATTAGGAAGAGTCATAAAGCTATCGTAGTTAGGGTTAATTTTTGCCTTATTTAAACCAATATCAATCTCGGATAATAAAGATTTATCATAATAATCATCACCGCCAAGAAAGGAAATGATATTACCTCTGACTGAGCGATCATATATTTTATTAAGGTTCTCAAAAATACCTAAATTTCTCAAATTTTGAGTGGCTTCTATGATAAGAGGGTATTGCTCTTGATATTTTTTTATTATATTGAATGTTGAATCTGTTGAACAATCATCAACAATAATTATCTGATCTGCAATTCGAGATCCCAAGAGGATAGAATCAAGAGCTTTGCTTATATAATCCTCATGATTATATGAAACAACTATGACTGTATGAATTATTTTAGCCAAAACTCTTACCAGGTTCAAATAAATTAATAAGATCTATAATTTTATCTACATTAGTCGTTGTGAGGTGTGGTCCTATCGGGAGGCTTAGAACTTTCTCGCTCGCTGCCGATGAAACAGCATAAGCAGACTTATTGAGGGAAAGGTCTGCGTAGCAGGGCTGCGAATACGGTGGAACTGGGTAATGCAACCCCGTCTCCACTCCATTTGTTAATAAATATTGAGCCAATTCGTTGCGATGTAGAGTTTGAACGACATAAAGATGCCAGTTAGTGTATTTTGAGCTGCTGGATTGTAGTAAAGAACTTAAATGTTTATTTTTAATTCTGTCATAAGCCCTAGCTTGTTTAACTCTTTTATTATTCCAGACATCTAGATATTTTAGTTTTTCACACAATATAGACGCTTGTATAGGGTCCATTCTATTGTTCAACCCTTTTGTTAGATGTTCGTATTTATTTTTAGAGCCATAATTCCTAAGTAGATTTATATCATTAGCAAACGAATGGCAATTTGTTGTAACAGCACCTGCATCACCAACAGCTCCAAGATTTTTTCCGGGGTAGAAACTCCATGCCATCGCACTTTTTTTAATATCCTTCTTGTTAATATCTTTTATATAGTCAGCACCAGATGACTGTGCAGCATCGAAAAGGAGAAATAAATTACTTTCATTGCAGATATCAATAATTTCATCTAAGTCACTACAAACTTTACCAAAAATAAAAACAGGGATTATGGCTTTTGTCTTCTTTGTAATTGCTCTTTTTATCAATTGAGCATTGATAGATAAATCAGTTGGATGAACGTCAACAGGAACAATTTTTGCCCCAATTGAAGATACCGCCAGCCAAGTTGCAATAAATGTAAATGCCGGCACTATGACCTCGTCGCCAGATTTAATGCCAGCAGCTACTAAAGAGAGTCTTAGGGCATCCTGTCCATTACTAACGCCATGGCAATAAGTAGATTTAGTATAAGTAGAAAATTGTGATTCAAAATTTTCCACTTCCTCTCCTCCAATATAAACACCAGAGCTTAATACTCTTTCAATAGCAGAACTAAGATCATTAACCTGTCTAGTCTGCCATAGTAAATCTAAAAATTTAATCATATTGAATATTCATTCAAAAAAGCAGAATAGTCATCTATGTAATCATCTGGATCAAAATCTTCCGAGGCAAGAACCATTAAAATGCAATCACTTGAAAAATTCTTAAGAACTCTCCATGTAGGGCCGTATATATATAATCCATTGTCAGGGCTACTTAGGATAAAAGACTTAGAACTACTATTATCAGAAAGATCTACAGTAACAGATCCGCACAAGGGTATTAGGAGCTGTTGCAATTTTCGATGCGCGTGATGACCTCGTTCCTTATTTTTTGGAACTCCTTTAATAAGATAAACTCTTTTAACACCAAAGCTTAGGTTAAGGCCGTCCTGAAAGATCATGATATAGCCACGGTCATCCGAGTACTTTTCAAGTTTGATTAAAGATGCTTTCACCACAATTATTTTTTGTTTCTCTTTATTAGCATCCAGATCTCTGATCCAATCCCCGGAACAATATCGTCTGAATTAAAAAGTGCTTTCGTAAGCTGCTCTGATTCACGATTTAAATCAGTAAAAACAGTAGCCATCTGAGCATGAGTAAATGGCTTAAGGCCAATAGTTCCTGAGCTTTCAACAGTAAAGCCAGACGAAACAACCAAATCTGTTAAATCGTCTACAGTAAATACACGCATGGTGTTGAAAAATGTCCCCCTGCTAGATATCTCAGTTTGATCTTTAATTATCCCAGCCTGAAAAGCTATCAATCTATGCAAAGATTTTGCATTAGGTACATTGATGTAAATATGTTCATCCCCTTTCACCAGAGACTTTAGATGGTCCATAAATATTTTTGGATTATCAACTTCGTGCAAAATACTGCTTAATACTATAAAATCTACTTTTGGGCCTAGGTCCTGACATTCCTCAAAGGATTTATTTATAATTGAAATATTTTGGGAATTGTTGCGGTCTTGACCGTTCAAATACGAGTTTGCAATATCACAAAAATCCCTACTCCTCTCAATAATTGTAACCTTTTCAAAGTTCTCATACCAACAAAAAATGGGATCAGTTCCACACCCAATCTCAACAATTCTTTTTGAACCTAAATTGGTAAGAATATCTATTAGGTGCTGTCGACGATAGTTAACAAGATTTTTTTCAAACCCACCGCTATCTATATCTTTTTTATATCTTGATGCGTAGCTCAATTAACAACCCTAAAATGTCTAATATATATCTAATTATACCTATGCCTCGATAAAATAAATTAATAATAAAACATATCAAATATATAGTGCTCAAAAATGCATGTGAAATTACTCAAATAAAACGTTTCTGCCTCTGGTGTCTTAGAAGAACTTAGCTTGTTTTAACCGATGAAAATAGGTATCTCCTAGACAAAAATTTATCTGTCGCAAGTTGTAGATACCTAGTGGCTCCTCAAGCAACTCAAAATAGTGCTGATCGGCTTCTTCATCATGACAGTAGCACCAGTCCCTCTGTAAATTTCCCTTGAGAAAACGAGCATTCGCTGTACGTCCATCAGTTACTATAAGGGTCCCTGGTGTTAAAAAATGCTCAAAAACTAAAATATCTGCAGCCATTGGCATTCTATCTTTATGATTTGTCGTTATTCCTCTTATATCCCCGTTAGGAGAAAATTGATCAGGCCCATCTAAATATATTAAGTCGGGGCAAACATTAGGTAACGGATCGTAATAAGTGCAGGCTCGTCCATTAAAACTTCCCATTACAAGATTTGATTTATGGTAGAAAACTCTATCAAGGTCATGTTTATTTTTTACCTCGTTAATCCATTTCTCATAATTGTCTATAGAGTGGCATTCGTATCGATTATTTCTACGAAGATTTTCGGCAACGAACTCCTCATCGTTAATTTTATTTTTTATTAAAGCATTATTAAAGATAATGGTTGATTTCCCCAAACCAAATTCTAGAATGGTTGTAACGTGACGACTTAAAACAAGCCAATGAAGCTTGCTTAGGTCATCCAGTTCGGGAGCAAATGCCTCAGAAAGACTTGGGTTAACACTTTCAGACGGATTCTTAAGCTTTTTCTTTGTTAGATCCCCGTACTCATTGAGGTTTACACCAGCAAGCTCAGCAATATTATTTGCTAAGATGTAGTCTGCGGGATTAAATCCCTTGAATAATATATTTTTGAGGTCATTGTTCTCCCAAATCATTTCTTTTTCCTTTGTTCAAAAAGCGAGCCCTATAGCATCCAAATCCTAAAAGATTTATTAGGGATGTAATTCAATAAAAATATCAATTAAATGTTTAGAACAGAAATTGACAAGATTAATGTCAAAAACTTTGCTTTATAAATCATTTTTTATACTTTGCAGCGTAGCACAGGAGAACACTTCTTAACCATTAATCGATGTGTTTTTTATTATATCCCAACCTCTTGTCGAGGTATTTACATAATCTATCAACCATCAAATCATGTTTTACTGCATCTTCCTTGCTAAGCTTAAATTTACTGACATATGAGCTGTAAATTGTATAGGCAATTTTTGGATCATAACTGACGCTATGTGTTAAGCAACATTGAATATACTTACCTATATCCAAATTTTCATTACTCTCATAAGGGTATATTAATCCCCTAATTTCCTTAACGTCCTTAATAGAATTAATGCATGAAAATTCTGGGTAACCAATGCGGTATGCTGGCTTACCAAAAATTCGTGCTTCCAAGAGTGCTGTACCACCAATACAAATAACTCCTTGGGAATTTTTTATAATACCAAGACTAGGTGTATTTGGATTAACGACAACCACCCGATTTAGCTTCAATAGCTCTTTGAAGAATTTGTTACTCTTAGAAAATCCACCAGTTATCATTCGCATTTTAGGAGGAAGCTTTACAACCAATAGATGGGATACAGGCAATTTAAGCATTATATTTTTGATTAATTCTAGCTCATCCAAGTTATCATTATGTAAAACTAAATGATTTTCAGGCATTGTATGCAAGCTGTAATATAAATACTTTTTACCTACATAAAGCTCAGAATTTAAGAGCTTATTTCTATCATAAAATTTCTTACGTAAAAAATTTTCGGTGATGTATGTTATTGATGTCTTAAAAGAAGGGAAAAATAATTTAAGAACTTTATGGTTTGGGTTCCTTTTTTTAACTTTTAGAACTAAAAAATGCTTTATAACCCAAATATAGTAATTAATAAGAGTTTTTAAATCTGACTGTTTAGATAGCTTTATCGTTTCATTGTGGGATGAGTAAATCTGCTCACCAACATCTAATTTTGAACGAATTTTTTTTAAGGCTAATGATGCATCGCTATCAGAGACTTCATTCATCCATTGTGTCATCTCACTTGTTGGTCCAATGGTGTAGGAATCAAATAGCATCCATTTGTCTGCAATCCTTGTGCTTGCAAGGCAAAAAGATTTGCTTTTATGAAATGTTGAAATTAAATGAATTAATAGTGGCTTAAGACCTGTGTCAGTTAAGGAAATAAAATCATAACCTTTTAAGTTATTTATAACAGATTCGACTTCCTGGACACACTCTTCTACAAACTTCATTCTTAGGTTAAAATCTTTTGGAAATGGGTGTATGTAGTGATCATAATAATCATTAGTTATTGCGTAATCACATCTTGCTAGTCGCTGAATCCCGATATCTTTTAAATATTTTTTTTCAAATGCATAAAGCTTATCCCAGTTAACGCCTTCTTTAAGGTTCTTTCCGTCCCAATTTTCTACTAACCTAATTTCGGCAGAATCTAAAAGAGTAAAATTATTTTCAAAACCAAATAGCTTAAAGGATTTTTTTATCTCTGACCTCTCTATCGAAAAGCAATTAAGACGATCAGCAACGATAAAATGAACCTTGAATCCTTTATTCTTATAATAAGCTCCAATTTTTAATTGTGTTGCAAGATTTTGTTCCGAAACAATTAAGCATATTTTTTTCATTTAAATTCCAAAGCTGTGATGAGGAGCAACTTTAAGTTAAGTTAAAAGAATCTTTTCATTGATAACTAAGCATATTTTACACATAACTGAATCCAAACTACTTAGCTATTCCAGTGAAGATTAAATTATAAATTCTTATAATTAGAATCCTATCTTCTCAAGAAATTCAAGTCCAGACCAAAAACCTTCACCGGAGTTCTTATGCCCCTGCCAGACCTCAGGAATGAACGGTACATTTGGAGCATATTGATTTAACAGTTCGCGCAATATGGAGAAGTCGATATCACCACTACCGGTGCTAACACCCTCACCATCAACACCCTTAGCATCAGAAATATGAAGATGTATTGTATAAGGCAGAACCTTCCTCAGAAAATCATAAAAGTCCCATTTATAGTAGTTGCATGCCATCATTGAATGGGAAATATCTAAACATATTTTATGGTTAGTTTTTTCACAAAAAATAACAATCTCATCCGGATCAACGAAAAGATTATGATGGCTCTGCCCACCAAAATGCCATGGAAATGGTGGCATTGTTTGAATGGCCAGGCGAACTGAACTTAAGTCAATTTGATTAAGCGCATCAGCAGTTCTCTCATACATTAAGGCGCGAGAATCTTTTGGCAAGAAAGACTCGCGGGTCCAACCCCCAGCATTAAGAATTAAAACTGGCTTGAGAGTTTTTGGGAAAAATTGGGTTAACTTTTTAGACATAACTATTGTGCGTTTTAGCTCAGCTATAGAGTGATCGCGGTATTTAACGTCATCTGCCGCAAGATCGAGGATATGATCGTTAGCAAAAAGTTCAGGGCAATGCACAGCATATTCAATTGGTAAAGATGCAGAAAAATAGTCACTTAATTTTAAATCCAAGTCATGATAGCTTAAATGAAATTCAATAAAATCCAGTCTCATGCCATCTATCAATTCTTTATAGTCATGATATCGAGCAGGTATTCCATAAGGTCTAGAAAAGGAATAATAATTTTTCTTTTTATAAGCAGATGAAATGTCCACCTCAAAAAAGAAATCCCCTTTTTTAAAATCATGCATTGCAGCCCTGCCAACTAGTTCATCAGTACGATTGGGTTGTAGGCCCTGACCAGGACTCTTCACAATAATCATATCTCTTTGAATAATATCTCCCTTAGCAAGATCACAATTAATCACCAAGCTCTTTGCTAAGTTTTCACGGTTAATTAACTCGCCCTGTGTTACTTCACGCTCTCCAAACTTACCCATCGCATCTTCTATGTCACGTATTTGCTTAACCATCTCAGCAAATTCTTCTGGTAGAAGACTCACCTTATGATCATTGCCCTGCATATTTCTATCAAGCGTTATGTGCTTTTCAATGATACAAGCACCTAATGAAACCGCTGCGACCGGCACATGAAATCCTCGCTCATGCCCTGAGTAACCTATTACAGTTCCTGCCAATTCCTTTAGCCGAGAAAAGTAATTAAGATTTACATCCTTAAAAGGTGTTGGGTAAGTTGAATTGCAGTGAAGTAGTGCAAAAGGAGTACCAAGTCGACGTAACAACTCAACTGAACTTTTAATTTCAGTCTCAGTACTCATTCCGGTGGAGCAGATAATAGGCTTTCCTATTTTTCCTAATGCATCTAATAATTCGAAATTGGTTAAGTCAGCTGAGGCAACCTTAAAGCCAACTAAACCATAATCATCAAGAACTTTTAGGCTAGCCAAATCCCAAGGGGTGCACAAAGGTAAAATTCCATGATTCGAAGAGTAATCAAAAAGATGGCATAACTCATCATTACTCAGCTGAAACTTATTAAGCAAGTCCAGAGTGTATTGGGACCCAAGGTCATAACCTGCTTCAGCATTTTTACCCTGATTGGTGTACAGAGTTGTTAAGTCACGCATCTGAAATTTAACACAATCAGCTTTAGCCTCAACAGCAAGATCAACCAACCTCTTTGCTAAGTCGATATCACCATTATGGTTATTCCCTATTTCAGCAATAACAAATGTTGAGCTTTGATCAGTAATGAGAAAGTCTCCAATTTGAAGGCCTGGTTCCGACTTACGCGCCAAAGCAACAAATCGACCCTGCTCATCTAGGAGAGGAATAATATCGAGCTTATGATTAAAAGATTGAGAAATAATGTTGTGTGTTTCTGAAACTGAACGAGCAATGAAATTTAAGTTCATCACCTCATCAACTGAAATATGAAGATCGCGGTCCGAGGTCTTTGTAACCCAGCGCCTTACATCACCATCGCTGACAGAACCTATCAGCACACCATTGTCTTGAACAACAAAGACTATTCTCGATTGATTATCATTAATTCGTTTCAAAGCATCAAGTACAGTGACCCCAGAAAAAACAAAATAATCTTTAATTTTTTTTTCAATTCGCATAAAAAAATTCCACCATAAAAGAGGGTTTACATAGTAAGGCTATAAAAGCCAGAAAGTATAGACTAAGGACTAATTTTATAGTCGGCCTAAAAGAAGCCTCTCTATAGGATCCCAATCACTGGGCTCATCAATCTCGAGAGCAGATTTCTCATCCATCTCATAAATTCCGATATTACCACCAAGACGCGACTGATAGCGTTCCAGAATATTTCTTTTTGTAACATAAAAAGCGCCATTCTCCATAAATGTACCTGTAAAATTTTGTCGCCGTGGCCGACACAGCGGGTCATAATTCATTGGCTTAAAATCATCACTCCAAAAAAAACGTTTAGTACGAACAGCACTTAACATTGAATCAAGATTATTGTCGTTAAATATAGTAATAGCTTCATCAAGATTCTTAGCTGTAAGTAAAGGGGATGTCGCCTGAATAGTTACGAGCAAATCAAATGTGACCCGGGACATAACATGAAGCATAACTGATTCTGTTGATGCTTCGTCAGTCGCCAAATCCGGTGGTCGATAAATAATCCCTATACCAAGCCCCAAGCCCTCAACTATCTCCGCTACTTCATGACAGTCTGTCGACACAAAAATAGTATCTATTTTTAATGAATTTTTCGCCGCATCTAGAACCCAGGCTGCCAACGGCTTGCCGGCAATAGATCTGATATTTTTTTTAGGAATACTTTTAGACCCACCTCGTAGTGGTATAAGTGCAACTATAGTCATAAACAAAGCTCCGCTATTTATTACCTTTGACAAGTTTAATAGTTCCATTATGAAACTTATAGATAAAATCACAAGAATTTAGTGTTGACAGCCTATGAGCAACCATAATAATGGTTACGCTTTTATCCATTGAATAGATCGAATCCATTACATTTTTTTCGGTCTCATTGTCTAGAGAGCTTGTAGCCTCATCAAAAATAATAACGGCTGATTTCTTATAAAGAGCTCTTGCTATACCAAGACGCTGTCTTTGTCCTCCGGAAAGCCTTACACCTCTCTCTCCAATTTCTGTACTATAACTTTTTTCCATACGCTCAATAGTTTCAGAAATTTTAGCGATCTGTGCGCACATAATGACGCGCTCATCATCTATGTCCGGTGCGTTTATCCCAAATGCAATATTTTCCCTAATGGACGCATCTGATAAAAAAATAGATTGAGGCACATGAGAAATCATAGCCTGCCAAGTTTGATAATTATTTTTACTTATCGGTATTCCATCTAAAAAAAGGGCGCCATCTTGAGGTTTGAGAAGTGCCATTAAAACATCTAGTGCTGTACTTTTTCCACACCCAGTTTTACCAATTACCCCGATTCGGCTACCTTTTTTTATATTAAGATTAAACTTATTCAATACCCATGGAGTAGTTTCAGAAAATCTAAAGCTAATATTTCTTAACTCAATATTATGCAAAAAGCAGATACCATTGAGATCTTTGGTATCATTTTTCTGTAATAAAATATTTGGAGCAAAGTCAAATCTTTGTACGGCCTCAGCAATACTAGATTTATTTCCTAATATACTAGCAAATGCAGAATATATTTGTTGTAACAATGGAAGCAGTCTTTGCGCACCAAGTGCGAGAACTCCAAAAATAGGAATAAGATCCATCATGTTTGCACCATCATTAACCATTAAAAAAGCAAGAACTGCAATTATTATCATTCCAAATGTTTCAAGAATAAATCGTGGAATACCACTTACTATCTGCATGTGTGCATTTGCACTTTGGATCTTAAATGTTGATTTCTGGAAGATTCTAATGAAATAATTATGCGAACTATCTAAAATAATATCTCGTATACCTCCGAGCCCTTCGCTTACGATCTTTAATGATTTAACTCTCTCTCTTGAAGAGATTTCGCTATTTGTAATCAATGTTTTTCTAAACATCTTAATTAATAAGAAATAGATGCTTACAAAAGTCATTGCAGTGACTAACGTTACAAAATAATTCACATACAGCAACGTAAAAAATATTGACAATGCAATCATAGAGGAGCTAATTATGATCAATGTCGGCTGAAGTAAATATGGAATTAACTCTTGAGCTTTTGCAACAGCCACAATCATTTCACTTTGATTTGATGATGTATGTTCTTGGTAACTCCTTGAGAGTATTGAAGAGAAAACCTTCACTCCAAACTCCACTCCTAAAGAATGAGATATCTTTGTTTGACAAACAATTAGCAAAACTCTAAGCAGTCCAGCTACAAATACAGCCAAAGAAAATATTATTGTTATAAAAAGTTGCTTAGAAACTGTATCTAATGAGTGCCAGTCGATCGGGACTACTTGGAACAACAAACCAACTCCGTTTAATTTGTCGGGGGAAATTAATATTCCGATAAAAGGGATAACAGCGCCAATACTTACAACCTCAAAAACAGATGTCAGTAACATCAAGAATAACAGTGCTATTAAATTGAGCCGTCTAGTTTTAGGAATATATTTCCATATTTTTCTATAAACGCTAAAAAGACTGTAATTCATGTGATTATTATCAGGCATTTAGGTGGTCTAGATATGCTTTTCATTACCCACGGCTTGGAAGTAGCCGCTCTTTTTCAAAAGTACATCTTGCTTTGCTAGAATCAAGTCATTGTTGGTCATCTGTTTGCACATTTCATGTGCAGTTATTTCTGGAACCCACCCAAGCTTCTCATTAGCTTTTTTTGGATCCCCCAATAAAGTATCTACTTCAGTCGGCCGGAAATAATGTGGGTCAATCTGCATAACTACATCCCCAATTTTAATTGCCGGAGCTTCATCTCCTTTAATATGTGCAATAACTGCCTTCTCATCCACCCCTTCACCTTCAAAGCGTAATGTCATACCAAGCTCAGCAGCTGACCATTCAATAAACTGACGCACCGTATATTGGACTCCTGTTGCGATCACAAAATCTTCAGGTTGATCCTGCTGAAGCATCATCCACTGCATACGAACATAGTCTTTTGCATGACCCCAATCACGAAGTGAATCAATATTGCCCATATATAAACATTTTTCCAGGCCTTGAGCGATATTAGCAAGACCTCGAGTAATTTTTCGTGTCACAAACGTCTCGCCACGGCGTGGACTTTCATGGTTAAACAAAATTCCATTACAGGCATAAATCCCATAAGCTTCACGATAATTTACAGTGATCCAATGCGCATACATTTTTGCTACAGCATAGGGACTTCGAGGGTAAAAGGGTGTCGTTTCTTTTTGCGGTGTCTCTTGCACTAAGCCATAAAGCTCTGAGGTCGATGCTTGATAGAATCGTGTTTTCTTTTCTAAGCCAAGAATGCGAATTGCCTCAAGAATTCTTAATGTTCCAATTGCATCAACATCAGCTGTATATTCGGGGCTTTCAAAGCTAACAGCCACATGACTTTGAGCACCAAGATTGTAGATTTCATCAGGTTGTGTTTCTTTAATAATTCTCATCAAATTACTAGTATCCGTTAGATCGCCATAATGTAATTTAAAATTTGCATTCTTAATATGTGGATCCTGGTAGATATGGTCTACACGTTGTGTGTTAAATGAGCTAGCGCGACGCTTGATTCCATGGACGATATAAGATTTTTCTAATAAAAATTCTGCTAAATAAGATCCATCTTGGCCAGTAATTCCGCTAATCAACGCTATTTTTTTTGTCATATCTCTTACTCCTATTTCATTCTTAAACTATCAGCATGCGTCATAAAGTCTACGTAAGTTTTTTTGAGTCCATTTTTTAGATCAACCTGCGGTTTCCATCCTAATGAATTGAGTTTTTTACTATCCATTAACTTACGAAGCGTTCCGTCAGGCTTGCTGTTATCGAATTTAATTTCGCCAGAATATCCCACAACCTTACTTACTAAATATGATAGGTCGGCGATGGTAATGTCGTCACCATAACCTACATTAATATGACTTTGCATTGAAGAAGTATATTTCTCATAAACAACCTTGTCTAGATTCATTACATAAACACTAGCGGTCGCCATATCGTCAACGTACATAAATTCTCGCCTAGGTGTTCCGGTTCCCCAAATAATCACATCCGGTTTATTTAAAACCTTAGCTTCATGGAATCTTCTAATGAGCGCCGGAATGACGTGCGAGTTTTCTGGATGGTAGTTGTCGCCCGGACCGTATAAGTTAGTTGGCATCACACTCCGAAAGTCCACACCGTACTGCCTGTTGTAACTTTCACAGAGCTTAATTCCCGCAATCTTAGCAATCGCGTAAGGCTCATTAGTTGGCTCTAAAGTCGCAGTTAATAAAGCATCTTCACGCATAGGCTGTTCAATTAGTTTAGGATAGATGCAGCTTGAGCCTAGAAAAAGAAGATTTTTCACACCAGAGCTCCAGGCAGCATTAATAACATTTGCCTCCATCATTAAGTTCTGATAGATAAAATCAGCGGGGTATGTAATATTAGCATGGATGCCACCTACTTTAGCAGCTGCCAAATAAACCTGGTCCGGACGCTCTTTTTCAAAGAAACGATTAACATCTTCTTGGTTTGTCAGATCTAATTCAGTATGTGTGCGGACAATGATATTATCAAAGTCACTACCCTGAAGCTTTCTTACAATCGCTGAGCCCACCATACCTCGATGACCTGCCACATATATTTTAGGCATTTTATTCATACTTAATTTCGACCATATCCATCATCAATACGAATAATATCGTCTTCACCAAGATAACTACCAGACTGGACCTCTATAATTTCCAGCATGTCAGTCGACGGATTTGATAGTCGATGTTTTTCGCCTAACGGAATGAATGTAGATTCATTTTCTTTCAAGATCATGACCTGGTCTCCACACACCACCTCAGCAGTTCCTTTAACAACTACCCAATGCTCTGCCCTTTTTGCATGTTTCTGGAGGCTTAAACTTGCACCAGGGTTAACTTGAATACGCTTCACCTTAAATCGATCACCCATATCTATGGTGTCATACCAACCCCACGGGCGAGAGACCTTACGATGAAGCACATGCTCTTTCCTCTTTTGATTGGCTAGTTGACTAACAATACTCTTAATATGCTGACTTTGACGACGGTCTGACACCAAGACAGCATCAGCGGTCTCAACAATTACCAAGTTATTTACACCTACAGCACTAACAAGGCGATGGCTTGAATAGATTATATTTTTGCTTGAGTTTTCCAATAGCGTATCACCATGAATAAGATTATTGCTGTTGTCCTTCTCCCCTGCTTGCCAAACCGCATCCCAGGAACCTAAATCACTCCAACCAGCGTCAAGTAAAATCATCTTAATTTCGAACGCTGAACCCGGACACTTTTCTATCACCGCGTAATCCACAGACTCACTTGGAATCATTTTAAAAAGTGCTTCGTCGGGTCTATAAAATAGCTGATCAATTGTTGAATGCTCAACCGCTTTTTGTGTCGCATTAAGAATATCAGCTCTATATGTTTTAAGGGCATCCAACCAAACGCTCGCACGCACCACAAACATACCAGCATTCCAGCTATATTCCCCGGCGGCTAGATAAGCTTTCGCTGTTTTTAAATCCGGTTTTTCTTCAAATCCGGCAACGTCCACCTCGCCGTGCTTACCTAATAAACCTTTTTGTCTAATATAACCAAACCCAATTTCGGGGCTAGTCGGCTTAACACCCAAGATCACAATCGCACCAGAGGCGGCTACCTGAATGCTTCTTTGTATCGCGTTGTTAAATATTTCCGGACGCAGAATTGTCTGATCTGCTGGGATCACTACCAAGACAGGGTCATCACCATTCTTGATGGCCTCCAAGGCCGCCAAGGTTAAAGCTGGCGCCGTATTTCTTCCCTCGGGCTCGAGTAGGATTCTTGCGCTCACGTCAGGCATCTCACGCAACTGATCAAGCACAAGGAATCGATGCTCCTCACCAGTTATAATAAGCGTATCTCCAAGAGAGACATCCACAGAAGAGAGGTTACCTCCTCGCTCAACAGCCTGCTGAAACAAACTATTCTTTCCAGACAACACGAGGAACTGTTTTGGGAAGCCGGCACGTGATAAAGGCCAGAGTCTAGTCCCAGAACCACCACATAAAATTACAGGGGTTACTTGCAAATGGTTCATTTAAGTGACTCCTGCCACTTCCATGCACTGGCGCACATAGACTTTAGATCTCGAGTAGCCTTCCACTTAAGAAGTTTTTCTGCTTTCTCGGCCGAAGCATAACAGGATGCCACATCCCCAGAACGACGATTCACCAGTTCGTATGGAATGGATCTACAGCTAGATAAAGCAAATTGGTTGATCATTTCAAGTACACTACTACCGCGTCCTGTGCCCAAGTTAATCGCATGCCATCCTTTTTCGTTAGCCAAGAAATTAATTGCAGCGATGTGTCCGGCGGCAAGATCTAGCACATGAATATAGTCACGTACACCGGTGCCATCGGGTGTGGGGTAGTCATCTCCAAACACATAAACTTTTGGGCGCTTACCTGCGGCTACCTCCGATATAAGAGGTATCAAGTTATTAGGAATACCATTAGCACACTCACCTATTAGCCCTGAATCGTGGGCCCCAACTGGATTAAAGTACCTCAGACAAACAACGCTGAATGTACTATCGGCCGCAACGACATCCTGAAGCATCTCCTCGATGAAAAGTTTGGTTTTACCGTAAGGGTTTGTTGCGCTGGTTGAATGATTCTCATCGATTGGCAGGTACTTCGGCTCACCGTAGACGGTTGCACTAGAGCTAAAGACTACCGTTTTCACCTGGTTCTCTTGCATTGCCCTCACGAGAGAAATGGTCCCACCGACGTTATTGTCGAAGTACTCGAGGGGATTATCTACTGACTCTCCTACCGCCTTGAGACCGGCAAAATGGATGACTGCGTCAATCTTATGTGCTTGAATAGTTTTGGATAATAAGGAAGTGTCACGAATATCACCCTTAACAAATGGGATAGTTTCATTGGTAATACTCTCAAGTCGGTCGACTACATCACATCGGCTATTGGATAGGTTGTCGAATAGCACAACCGTGTGGCCAGACTCAAGAAGAAAAACGGCCGTATGGCTTCCAATGTACCCCGTACCGCCTGTTAGTAAAATATTCATTTTGGCGTATCGTATGTATTAATAAGCTTTTCTAATGTATAAATACCACAACCATATTTAACTTTTCCTGTGGCTTCATTTGGGGTGGAGTCTAAGTGAAGATTGCCCTCGTCATCCACATAATCAAATCTCAGAAGATACATCTGGTTAGCTATAGCAGGAATAGTAAAAATTGTTTGTGGGTGAAGTACTCTATGGGCATTAAAATGTACCTCGTCTTTAAGTCCAATCGGGAAACTTAAATAAAGACGTCCTCCTTCCTGAACCAAGCCCACTAAACTCTCTATGCCTTTAATATGGCCATCTATATCAATCTTATCAGTATATCTTCCGAGACCTAAATGTTCAATCACATGCAAACAGGACAATGATTTGGTTTTTTTTATGCCATGAGGATTTAATAGGTCTGCTTGTCTAAATTGAATATTTTTATGTATAGAATTTAGCTGAGGCCTGATATCAAGAACCTCAATCTCTCTAAAACTTGCAACGTGAGCTACAAAACCATCCATTCTAGAGCCGACATCAACATGCCGCTTAGGATTAGTTTTAAAAATCATGTTTGCTACCAACAAATCCTGATGAAAGTAATGGCCAGAGGCGTTCCCAGATTTTCCTTCGTAGTCATAAAGAATTATATGGCTTTTGTTTATTGCTCCATTTTTTGATAGCCATTCTTTCCTTTGTTTTCTGAATAGAGGATAATTACGGATGGTTAAAAAATTTTCAGGGTTAATTCCAATCTTATTTAATTTTTTTGCAAACAGTTTTAATCTGGAGGTTAGATTTTTCAATTATATGTAATTAATTTATTTTGACATTTAAGGGTCATATGCTTTATGGCTTTAATTTAATTGGTATTCTATTTACTCAATAAAGGCACACTTTCAAGTGATATTATATACATAGATAAGTCTTATATAATCAAAAATACTTATTCATTATTTACAAACAGATTATTACTGCAGCAACTCAATTTGAAATCACATTCAACAAAAAAATATACTAACGAGGGATCCCAGATGAATAATAACTTATCAATAAATAACCTTATTTTAGATGGCTATAAAGTTATTGATTATAGCTCGTCTCAGAAAAACATTATTAAAGACTTACAGAAAGAAATCATTCTCATGACTGACCTTTTTAAGAGTAAAAAAGATAAAAAGCTGAGCGAAGAGGATAAAGAAATATTAAAATCCCTAATAAGATCACACCTAAGGTATGACGAGAGGTCAAAAGAGCTTACAAAAGAACTTAGTAAGATGATGTACGCTTGTGGATTCTTTAATTTTTATATTACACGACCCTACATAATGATTCACTTACCATTTGATAAAGAAGAGTTGGGTGCTAGTCATATTGACGCGGTTCCCTACTCAGGTGAGTGTTATACAATTTGGATCAATCTAAATGATAGGCTTAAATATAAGCCTTTAAAAATATACCCAAAATCTCATAATTTTTTAACAAAATTATTTGCCAGGTTTATTAAAAAAATAAGTTTCAGTAAAATCCGAGAGCTCTTACTTAACTCTCTTATCAATAACATTGATATTGATCAAAATCCAGGCTCATTTAAGATCTGGAGCTCAAATCTACTGCATCAGGGCCTTTTAAATACTGGTGATGGGATAACCGTAAGTTTAGTTTACAGATTAAGCAAAAACCCTTTTTTATACGAGCCTATTACCAGAATTTCAGACATAAAAAAACGAATATTTAAACAGACAATAAACAAATTTAATTTCTATGATCAAAAAATTATTAAATTATTTGATGTTATAAAAGTGATAATAAAAGAATCTAATAGCGATTCGTTAGTAGACGATCAAAAAATTATGGATTTATTTGAAACCATTAAATTTAAAAAAATGAATTTAGATACGAAAATGTACCTATCCTTCGCACTATCTATTCTTCCTCAACGCATAAAGTGTCGAAACGCACAATTACTTGATCTTATTTCTATAGTTTTATATAAGGACAATCTCATATCCCTGAGTAGGATAAACTCTTTATCAAATAGAAAGACTAAAGACCTTTATATTAATTTCATAAAAAAAAGGTCCCCATTTAATAGTTATCAAGAAAATAAAATTTTAGGACAAACTTCAAGCCAGCCCTTAAATAATTTAAGCTGGTAAATTAAGGTAATTGTCTTTTATCTATTATGAATTTATGTAGATTTACTTATAATTATTGGTTACTCCAAATGCTCAATGCTCAATGCATTTAGATCCTTACGGGAAATAAATGTTTGTTTTAAGGGCCATTTAATATTAAGGTTTGGATCGTCGAAACTTAATGAGGCTTCATACTCTTTTTTATAAAAGCTAGTGGCTTTATAAGCCACAATTGTTTGATCACTTAAAGCTTGAAATCCATGAGCAAAACCTTCAGGAACCCATAGTTGTTTTTTGTTATCAGCTGACAAAATACAAGATAAGTGTTCGCAAAAAGTCGCAGAAGATGGCCTAATATCAACAACAACATCAAAAATCTCTCCACAGATAACATGGACAAGCTTTCCTTGAGCGAATGGTTTTTTTTGATAATGCATCCCTCTAATCACACCCCTCTTTGACTTTGATTGATTGTCTTGAACAAAATGCACATCTCTATCAACTAGTTCATTAAATTTTTTTTGATTAAATATTTCAAAAAAATAGCCTCTATCGTCCTCGAAGACTTGAGGTTCGATTAACTTTACATCAGCAAATTTTAGTGGCGTAACCTTCAAAATTCCTTTACTACCTTAATAAGGTATTGTCCGTATTGATTTTTTATTAATGGCTTAGCTAAAGCCTCAAGATCAGATATAGTTATCCAGCCTTTTCTAAAGGAAACCTCTTCAGGGCATGCCACCTTAAGACCCTGACGGTTCTCGATTGTGGAAATAAATTGCCCTGCCTCTAATAGAGAGTCGTGGGTTCCAGTGTCGAGCCATGCATAGCCGCGATCCATACGCTCTACATATAATTGATTACTTTCTAGGTATTTTTTGTTTAGGTCGGTTATCTCTAGCTCCCCACGTTGAGAGGGTTTCAAGTTTTTAGCAAACTCAACCGCCTGATTGTCATAAAAATATAGCCCAGTCACAGCAAAGTTGGATTGCGGATTATCTGGCTTCTCCTCTAAAGATCTGACCTGATTATTTACATCAAACTCTGCAACTCCATAACGCTCTGGATCACTAACATGGTAAACAAAAATTGTGGCTCCTTCTCTCCTTCCTGAGGCAGAATGAAGAAGTGAGTCGATATCATGCCCATAAAAGATATTATCCCCCAGGATAAGAGCTGTGGCATTGTCCCCAATAAATGTCTCGCCAATAATGAGTGCTTGGGCGAGGCCATCGGGACTTGGTTGTTCTTTGTAGCTAAGGTCTATCCCCCACTGAGACCCATCTCCTAGTAGCGATTCAAACATCGGTAAATCATGGGGCGTTGAGATAATAAGAATCTCTCGGATTCCGGCCAGCATGAGAGTGGTCAGAGGATAATAGATCATCGGCTTGTCATAGACCGGAAGTAACTGTTTTGATGTCACATGGGTTACTGGGTAGAGCCTTGTGCCAGAGCCGCCTGCGAGGATGATGCCTTTACGCTTCATAGTTTTCTTAATTCCGTTTTCCAATCCTCAAATTTTAGCATGAAGACAGTCTTGATCAATGAATTATCAAGCACGCTACTTTTTGGGCGCTTGGCATTGGTGGGATACTGATCTGTGTCTACCGGAAGAATATTATTTATATCGAAGGCTGGGGTAGTCTTGGTAATAATCTGCTTGGCAAACTCACACCATGAACTCTGCCCGTCCGGTACGAGATGATAAATACCGACATTTTCTGAGGTTAATTGATTGATCATTTTTTTTGTCTGCTTGGCAATAAACAAGTTTGAGGTGGGCACGCCAAGTTGGTCCGCTACCACACTTATCTCATCAGGTTTTTCGCTCAGCCTCTTCATCGTGAGATAAAAATTATGGCCTATGTCAGAGTAAATCCAGCTGGTCCTGAAGATATAAAATTTTCCGCCAACATTCTGAATAGCTTCCTCCCCCGCCAACTTCGATTGTCCATAAACCCCCAACGGATTCGTCGGATCATCCTCTTTATATGCCCCCTTTTTTTTCCCATCAAAGACATAATCCGTCGAAAAATGAATGAACGGGATGTCATATTCTCGGGCCTTCTCGGCCAACACCATAGGTGCGTCCCGGTTGATCTGAAACGCCAATTCCGGTTCGTCCTCGGCCTGATCGACCTGGGTGTAAGCTGCCGGATTAATAATCAGTTCCGGCTGATGGAGATCGATGACTTGCCTAATCTGGTCTGGATTGGTCAAGTCACAGTCTTTGCGGGTTAAGCCAATCAACTCATGGTCGATTAACTCACGCGTCAGCGCATGCCCCACCTGACCGTTGATGCCCGTAATTAAGATCTTCATGAATAGTTTTTATTGAGCCACATCTTATAATCACCCGACTGCACGTTAGCGACCCAGTCCTGGTTATCGAGATACCACTGAACGGTTTTACGGATACCGGTCTCGAAGGTCTCTTCTGGCTTCCAACCGAGCTCTTTGCTAATCTTGGTTGCGTCAATCGCGTAACGTTGGTCATGGCCGGGACGGTCTTTAACAAAAGTGATTTGATCGCGATACGACTTGCCATCCTCGCGGGGTTTCAATTCGTCTAATAGGTCACACAGGATGTGCACGACCTCAAGGTTGGTTTTCTCATTCCATCCACCGATATTATAAGTCTCGCCAATTTTTCCTTTATCTAAAACAGTTTCAATACCCTTGCAATGATCCACGACGTACAGCCAGTCACGAATTTGTTGTCCATCGCCGTAGATCGGAAGGTCTTGTCCTTGCAGGGCCTTTAAGATACACAGTGGGATCAACTTTTCTGGAAAGTGATACGGTCCGTAGTTATTTGAGCAGTTGGTGGTTAACACCGGCAAACCATAGGTGTGATGCCATGCACGCACCAAATGATCTGAGGCTGCCTTTGATGCGCTGTATGGACTATTGGGCTCGTACTGTTTGGTTTCTTTGAATGCCGGATCGGTTGAGCTCAATGTTCCATAAACCTCATCTGTTGACACATGAAGAAAACGGAACTGCTTTTGATTCTCTTCACTTAAAGTTTTAAAAAAGGATCGGGCCTCATCGAGCAATCGATAGGTTCCCAAAATATTAGTTTGCATAAAATCATCGGGGCCGTGAATCGATCGATCCACATGACTTTCTGCGGCAAAATTAATGATTGCTCTGGGTTGATGTTGATGTAAAAGTTTGGCTACAAGCCTCGAGTCACCAATATCCCCATGGGCAAATTCGTAATTTGTATTAGCCTCAACGGATTTAAGATTCTCAAGATTTCCCGCGTATGTCAATTTATCGAGAGCGATGACTTTTTCTTTTGAGTATGTCAGCCAATTAAGAACAAAATTAGACCCAATAAAGCCAGCGGCACCCGTAACAACAATGGTCATGCGTTTAGCCCTAGGCCTTCCTCAATCAGTTCACACAGAATATGGCCGATGGTGATATGCATCTCCTGGATACGTGCCGTGGATTCAGATGGAATAACGATCGCATGATGAACTATCTCTAGCGCTTGACCACCCCCTTTGCCTAAAAATCCTACGGTACGCATTTTTTTGTTTTTTGCTGCATTTAGGGCATGGTTGACGTTGGCACTTTGGCCTGAGGTGGATATGCCAACCAGGATGTCACCTTCCTCGCCCAATGCCTCAACCTGCCTTGAGAAAATGTGTTCGTATCCGTAATCATTTACGATGCAGGTCATGACAGCCGAGTCCGCGTTCAGCGAGATCGACTTTAAGGGTTTTCTATCTCCCTTGAACCGACCGATCAATTCACCTGCTAGGTGTTGTGCATCGGAGGCACTCCCCCCGTTACCACACCAAAAAATAGTCTTCCCATTTTTTAATGACTCAACCATCAAGATGGCGGTCTGCTGAATTGTATCCTCAAGTGAATGGAGCTGGGCTAATACCTTTTGGTGCTCAGCCAGGTTGCGTTCAATCGTTTTTTTCATATACTAATTATAATCGGGAAACGGGGGGATACCATAAAAAAAACCGGCATTCGCCGGTTTTTTCATTAAGCCGCTTTTTCTTCTTTTTCTAGCAGCTGTTTGATGCGTAATTTTTCTTTTTTGTAACGTCTCACCCGTAAATCGGGGACATAATTTTGATAGCTTGTTTGGATAATGCCTTCGAGTTCCTGGTGCCTACTTTTGAGTGCTTTTAAGTCCATATGTATCCTCTCAATAATAAATTAAAATGATATTAAACTTACAAATACAATTTAACTCTATACCTTTAGAAAAAAAATTTCTAGTTTTTTTTTAAAAACCTTTAGCTTTAAAAAAGAAGTAAAAAAGGATCCCTAGAAAAACAACGGGGATGGCCAGTAAAAGAGATTCCTTAGGGGTCTTAAAGATACTTTCGATGGAATGACGGTAGAAAAAGACTATCATCATGAAAGCAAACATTAAACCTAGTATCTGAAAACCGGAATTCATCATATAATTATAGATTAACCTTTGACCATTTTGAGGATTTTATGAAAGCGTTAGTAAAGAGGCATGCTAAAGAGGGATTATGGCTAGAAGATATGCCGGAACCTGAGGTTGGCAACAACGATGTGTTGGTAAAGATTGAGAAGACCGCTATTTGTGGTACGGACATCCATATCTACAACTGGGACGAGTGGGCACAAAAAACCATACCCGTACCTATGATCACTGGACATGAATATGCTGGAGAAATTGTTGAGCTTGGCTCCAACGTGAACGACCTTAAAGTGGGAGATATTGTCTCGGGTGAGGGGCACATTACCTGCGGACGTTGCCGGAATTGCTTGGCTGGAAGAATTCATTTATGCCCCAACACTATCGGGGTGGGGGTAAATCGTACCGGAGCATTTGCTGAGTACCTTTCTGTGCCTGCTAAGAATATTTTTAAACCAAGCCGAGAAATATCGACCGACCTCCTTGCCATCTTTGATCCTTATGGTAATGCGGTGCATACCGCCCTATCCTTTAATATGGTGGGCGAGGATGTGCTGATTACTGGGGCTGGTCCTATTGGAATGATGGCGGCGATGGTGGCGAATCATGCGGGTGCACGAAACATTGTGATCACGGATATTAATGCCTATCGTCTGGATATGATTAAAAAGATTCTACCTAAAGTGATCACCATAGATGTGACAAAGAATAAGATCACCAAAGAACTTATGCATTCCTTAGGAATTTTTGAGGGGTTTGATGTCGGGCTGGAGATGTCAGGCTCACCCAAGGCATTCGGTGACATGCTGGATAATATGATTAACGGTGGGCATATTGCGATGCTCGCGATCATGCCTGCAGGTTCAGGTATTGATTGGGATATGGTGGTATTTAAGGGCCTCACAATTAAAGGTATCTACGGTCGTGAAATATTTGAGACGTGGTACAAAGGATCCATGATGGTCCAAAGTGGGTTACCTTTAGAAAAAATGATCACCCATCGTTATAGTTATGAAGATTTTCAGGAAGGCTTTGATGTCATGCGTTCAGGCAAGTCAGGTAAAGTCATTCTTAATTGGCAACCATAAAGGACATAAACGTTAATGAGTTTTAAATCGACAAGAGAAGGATTAGCCAAA